>Ga0316602_10000007_pt1 | contig 256124 bp, 206 predicted proteins | sample OWC_soil_day10_C_FD_203103 | JGI IMG/M metagenome (GOLD analysis project Ga0316602, IMG submission 203103) | Wetland soil microbial communities from Old Woman Creek delta, Ohio, United States - OWC_soil_day10_CT | ecosystem: Environmental > Terrestrial > Soil > Wetlands | place: USA: Ohio...
CAGTGCAAAGGTAAAGACCAATGCAAACAAAGAAGAAAAAATGACCAATAGATTATCAACCGGATATCAACACCAAGGCCAATTCGGATACTATTTTCAATTTTAAGGGACCTGAGTAGTTACTTCAGGAAATCAATCTGTATAACCTATTCATATAAAAGGAAAAGGGTAGCTTGGTAGTATAACAAATTAGAAGTACTTTTGCGATACTGAAAAAACCTCTCGTAGAATGATAGATCAAGCAACCATAGACAGAATACTCGATGCCGCACAAATCGTTGATGTAGTATCGGAGTTCGTTACCCTGCGTAAGCGTGGAGTGAACTATGTGGGGCTATGTCCCTTTCATAACGAGAAAACACCGTCCTTCAGTGTCTCTCCTGCCAAAGGTTTATGCAAATGTTTCAGTTGTGGCAAAGGTGGTAACGCAGTGCACTTCATCATGGAGCACGAGCAGATGTCTTACTATGAGGCCTTGAAGTTTCTTGCCAAGAAATACAATATTGAAATCAAGGAACGAGAACTGACCAGCGAAGAGAAACAGGCTCAAAGTGCCCGCGAAAGTATGTTCATCGTCAACAACTTTGCACGTGATTACTTCCAGAGTATTCTGAAAAATCACATTGACGGGCGCAGCATTGGTATGGCCTACTTCAGACAGCGCGGCTTTCGGGATGATACCATAGAGAAGTTTCAGTTGGGCTTCAGCACCGAACAGCACGATGCACTAGCTCAAGAAGCAGCAAAAAAAGGCTATCAAAAGGAATTCCTTGTAAAGACGGGGCTTTGCTACGAAACGGACGAAGGCAGATTGCGCGACCGTTTCTGGGGACGGGTAATGTTTCCTGTGCATTCGCTTTCGGGCAAGATTGTTGCCTTCGGCGGACGTGTGATGAGCACTGAAAACAAAAAACTGGCCAAGTACGTCAACTCGCCGGAATCTGAAATTTATCACAAGAGTAGTGAGTTATACGGCATTTACTTCGCCAAGCAAGCCATCGTCAAACAAGACCGTTGCTTCCTCGTCGAAGGGTATACGGACGTAATTTCAATGCATCAATCGGGCATAGAGAATGTGGTTTCATCATCGGGAACTTCATTGACAGCCGGACAAATCCGTCTCATTCACCGCTTTACCAATAATATTACTGTTCTATACGACGGAGATATGGCAGGTATCAAAGCTTCCATTCGAGGCATTGATATGCTACTGGAAGAGGGAATGAACATCAAAGTCGTACTCTTACCCGATGGAGATGACCCCGACTCCTTTGCACGCAAGCATAATGCCACCGATTTTCAGGCATACATCTCTGCTCATGAAGTCGACTTTATTCGCTTCAAAACAAACTTATTGCTCGATGATGCCGGCAAAGATCCCATCAAGCGAGCCGAATTAATTGGTGATATCGTACGAAGCATATCTGTTATTCCCGAAGCGATTATTCGGTCGGTATACATGAAGGAGTGCAGTCAATTGCTACGTGTTGAAGAAAAACTGCTTGTGGCTGAAGTTGCTAAATTGAAAGAAAAGCAGACCGAGAAAGAGCACAAACCAACAAGCTACAATCAGTCGCCCACCCCGTCAAATGGCAACATGCCCGTCCCACCACCAGAAGAAGGAATCACTCCTCCTTACGAATCATTCATTCCGCAAGAGGGTAAAGAAGGACAAGAATTCTATAAGTTTGAGCGTTTGATTATAAAAACGATCATACGCTATGGGGAGAAGATTATGTGTGAAACGACAGACGAAGAAGGAAAAGAAGTACCTGTAAGTGTCATTGCCTACATCATCAACGACTTAAAGCAAGATGATCTCACCTTTCACAACCCACTCCATCGGCGGATTCTAGCAGAAGCTGCTGCACACATGAATGATGAAGGATTTAGAGCCGAACGTTATTTCATCTCACACCCCGACCAAGAGATAAGTAGATTATCGGCCGAATTACTCAGCAACCGTTACCAGTTGAGCAAAGGCCAGAAGATGGCAACAGACGAAGAACGATTGTTTGAAGTGGTCCCTGACTTCATCATCAACTTTAAGAATGCAATTGTGAACGCAGAATTAAAGCACATCATGTTTGCACTTCAAGATCCGAGCATAGCCAACGACGTAGAAAAGTGCAACGCCATAATGCAACGCTACCATGAGATGAAACAAATTCTCAACATGATGTCCAAGCGTTTGGGAGACAGAGTGATACTACCTAAATAGTCCCTTATCGATAGTCAAGAACTATCGATGCATAATAAGATTCATAAACTCCTCGCGCGTTTTTGCCTGATTAAAAGCACCTGTAAAGTCAGAAGTAGTTGTTATCGAATTTTGCTTCTCCACACCACGCATCTGCATGCACATGTGCTTAGCCTCAACCACCACCATTACACCAAGTGGATTTAAAGTTTGCTGAATACATTCCTTTATCTGCAAAGTCATGCGCTCTTGCACTTGCAATCGATGAGAGAAGATATCTACCACACGAGCTATCTTGCTCAGACCCGTAATATATCCGTTGGGGATATAAGCCACATGCACCTTGCCATAGAACGGCAGCATGTGATGCTCACAAAGTGAGAAGAAGTCGATATCTTTCACAATCACCATCTGACTGTATTCTTCCTTGAATTTGGCCGAGCGAAGTACTTCGTGCGGATCCATGTGATATCCTTTAGTGAGAGTAATCATGGCCTTGGCTACTCGTTCGGGAGTTTTTAAGAGCCCTTCACGTTGAGCGTCCTCGCCTAACAAAGTAATAATACTACGATAATGGTTCATCAACTCCTCCAAGTGGGGAGAGTCTACTTCTTCTTTTTCTAACATGAGTAAGTTATAAAGGGATATTAACTTGTTCTTTTATAATAGAGACTTCTTTGAAAACGCCTGTCGATTTCAATTGTCGCATCGCAGCATCAGCCTCTTCTATGCTACGAAAATCACCTACCCGGCATAACCAGCGAGGAGAAGAAAATGTAGTATACACCTTTAAATCAGGGAAATACTCTTTCACCTTAGAGCCTACACTCTGGGCCTCACTACGAGCACTCCTCGAGTTATTACCCGCATACACCTGTACTCTGTAACCGGCCACTTTAATAAATTGTTGCTCCTCTGTGCTCATTGCAGTGTTTGACACACGTTCTTGCCCCAATAGAGCATCAAGACGTGAATCTTGATGAACAGTAACCTTGCCTTGTCCCGGCACATCACGCTCCAAGCTCTTCACTATATTCTGTGCTTTTGCTACAGAAAAAGCACAGAGTAAAAACAACAAAGCAAAGTAAAACGAATAAGTCTTCATATACACTAGTTAATAAATAAAAAGGATTTGTGAACCCTACTACGGGTTCACAAATCCCTTACTATTGAAAGTTATGCATTAAATGCATCGATAATGCCTTTGAAGTCGGCTACATTCAAAGCAGCGCCACCAATCAAACCACCATCTACGTCAGGGTTAGCAAACAATTCTTTCGCATTAGAAGCCTTACAACTTCCACCGTAAAGGATTGAAGTATTATCTGCTACTTCTTTTCCGTATTTATCAACGATGGTAGAACGGATGTAAGCATGAATCTCCTGTGCTTGTGCAGCAGAAGCTGTTTTGCCGGTACCAATGGCCCAAACGGGTTCGTATGCCAACACAATCTTAGCAAAGTCTTCAGCAGAAAGATCGTACAAAGAACCAGCCAATTGAGAGTAAACAACTTCATTCTGTTTATTAGCTTCACGTTCTTCCAACACCTCACCGATACAGAAGATAGGAGTCAGGCCATTAGCCAAAACCAACTTCACTTTCTCTTTCAAGATCGCAGCAGTTTCACCATAATAAGCACGACGTTCTGAATGGCCTAAAATAACATACTTTGCTCCTGTGGAAGCAACCATAGAAGCTGACACTTCACCGGTATAAGCACCTGATTCTTTATCAGCACAATTCTCTGCGCCTACACCAATCTTAGCAGCATCAACCAAAGGTGTTACTGAAGCCAAGTGGATAAACGGTGTGCAGATAACCACATCACAGTTTTGTTTTTCACCAGCCAAAGCTTCATTCAATTCTTTTGCGAGAGTAATACCCTCTTGAAGGGTCTTGTTCATTTTCCAGTTTCCTGCAACAATGTTTTTTCTCATTTTGTTCTTTATTAAAGGGTTAATCAATTCTTTATCTTTATTCTTTCGTTTACGATCATTTCTTTTCACTACCAATATATCAAGTCCCAACACCAATAACAAGGGTAATACAAACCACAAGACTACCTGCTCTATTGTGTACACATCGCTTTTAACTTTTTGCTTGCCCAATTCCAGATTCTCCAACTTATCAGTTAATGCATATTCATCGGGTAAGTCATTGTCACTCCACTTGTTGAGAATAGTAGCATTCTTAATCAGCATCAATCCGGGGTTCGAACGAATCATCGTTTTTAGAGTTATATCATCCATCAAACAGAACGGGTATTCTGCTCCTGTTTTATCCCTCCATTGATCAATTTGAGACTCTTCCGACGAAGTCAAACAATAAAATCCATAACCATGTTCCACACAATAATCATAAATCTCATTAATCAGGTCAATATTGCTATCATCTGCTTTTTCAATCCGATGTGCCACCAGAAAGAAAGTATATCCTTTGTTTGTAAGTACCCGATCTGTTATATCCTCACCGGTATCTCTATCCATCATTGAGAAATCATGAATAGTAGGCTCATAGCCTTTCTCCTTCAATACGCTACGGGCATCAATAAACGTCCAGGTACTATCGGGATAATTATCAAGTCTGAATTCCTTCTTTACTCCATTCTTCTCTAAGATAAATACATTCTCAAAGACGCTCGGCTTTGCACCTTCGGGAATACTCATTCCCTCTATTATATTTTTACCTATCTTATAAGGACGAAAATCAAGGATAGGCAAACGATTCAAGCAATAGAGTGAAAGGAAAAGCACAAAAAAGATCGTATAAAGTGAAACTAACCACTCTGTTTTTGCGCTTACGAAACGTATAATTAGATGTTTTCCTCTAAAAACAGAAACAGCTCCAATCAGCAATACCAGATTCTTCCAGAAGGTTTGCCAGTTAGTCAACACCCAGGCATCACCAAAACATCCACAATCGGAAACAGGATTCTTTAAAGCCAGATACAGTGTAAGGGGAGTCATTCCAATCATAAGCAATAAAGACAGCGTTGTTGAAGCTTTCTTCCGTACCCCGAAAAAGAGTAAGACACCAATAGAGAATTCTAAAGCGGACAAGACAATAGAAATTAATAAAGGAGCATAAGATGGAAGTATGCCATCCATACCGAAAGCAGTCAAGTAGTCTTGTATCTTGTACTGCGTTCCTAGTGGATCAACGGCCTTTACGAATCCTGAAAAAATAAATAGCCCGGCCAGTAAGAACCGACACAGATTTACCCAGACACTTGTTGCTATATGTATTTCTTTATTCCTCAAACTCAATTTTAATCAATCCGAAAACCGAATAATTAATCATATCCATGTAGTTAGCATCTATACCCTCGGACACTAAAGTTTGTCCGGACAAACTTTCTATTTGCTTGGTGCGGTATATCTTCATCAAGATAAGATCCGTATAAGAACTGACACGCATCGTACGCCATGCCTCATCATAATCGTGATTCTTGGCCAGCATTAACTCCAGCGCTTCCTTAGAATATTTGTCATAAAGTGCCATAGCATCCTTATTCGTAATATCAGCCGACTCAGCATAACCTAATTCCAACTGTATCAAACCGATAATACCATAGTTTACTATTGCAATGAATTCCGACCGAATTCCCTCATCAATCAAAGTCACCCCTTTGGTTTCTATGCTTCTGATGCGATTGGCCTTAATGAAAATTTGATCTGTAACGGAAGCCGGACGCAGAATGCGCCATGCAGGACCGTAGTCATGGAGTTTTTTGGAAAACAAATCGCGGCATAGTGCGATGACATGCTCAAACTGTTGCTTGGTCTCTTTCATTTTATTACGAATAGAGTGCAAAGTTAGCAATAATTAAAGAAAAAAGAAAAGAGGGCACTCTAAATTATATTAAAGTGTCCTCCTCACATCTTTTGTTTATAGATATTAAGAACAGCGAAGTACTTGTCCCGGTCTAAGTGTCGTTCTTCTAGTTATCCTATTCAGTTTACAAAGTCTATCAATCGACACACCTCTTTTAGAAGCAATGCGAGATAGAGTATCTCCGCTTTTCACTTTATGATATCTGATGGTTCCTTCATCTGCCTTCGCCATATTGCCACTTGAAGAACCAATATGCTCATATCCCCTAGTCTTTCTAAAAGTATATGTATCAGCAACAATATCTTGTTTCGGGAAATCGAACATATAAGCCGGATTAATAGCAATTCCCAAGAAGCGAGTCTCAAAATGTAAATGAGAACCGGTAGAGCGTCCGGTATTGCCTCCCAATCCTATTGGTTCACCTGCTTTAACCTGTTGATTTACGTCTACCAATTGCTTTGACAAGTGTCCATAGATCGTTTCCAAGCCATTCTCATGACGAATAACGACATAATTGCCATAACCTCTACGCTCAAAATTTACGATACGAACTTTACCATCAAAAGCGGCAACAATAGTATCTCCTATATTTACTTTAATATCAAGCCCGTTATGCATTCTTCTCCAACGAGGTCCAAAGGGTGATGTAATCCGCGTATTAGTAGTAGGCATATGAAAACCGGTAAGATTAATCGTAAAAGATTCAGGAACAATAGCTTCTTTACCATAAGCATGCACATATCGGGTATCCCAATTAGGATATAGGCTCAATGCAGGATAAGCAGCCTGCTCAGCACGAATTTGCTTCTGTAAAGCAAGCGAGTCTACACTCTTTAATTTTCTATCAATTGGAGCTTGACGAGCAATCAGATCCTGAGAAAAAGAGTTCAGGCTGATCATTGCCGTTGCGGCAATCAATACTGTTTTAATGCAATTAAAATTCATTCGTTTCTTCAATTCGTTAATATTCATCGCAAGCATAAAGAAAATCAAAAGCAACTTGCTTGTAATCGAATATCTCTTCCGGTTTAAAAAATCTCTTTAATTCAGTAGCCGCAGTTTCAGGTGAATCGGAAGTATGAACAATGTTTTCTTGAAAACTCATACTATAATCACCACGAATGGTACCCGGTGCTGCTATGCGCCCATTAGTAGAACCGGCCAAAGCATGAACTACTTGTATCGCATCTACTCCTTCGAAACAACAAACAATGACAGGAGCTGCCATCATGGAATCTTTCACGCGCTGAAAGAAAGGCTTGGTACTCAGATGCGAGTAATGTTCACTCAAAATCTTATCCGTTAAATGTATCATTTTCATTCCGGTCAAATGTAATCCCTTGCGTTCAAAACGATGAATAATCTCACCAACAAGCCCACGTTGAAGGGTGCAAGGCTTTAAAATGACCAGCGTTTTTTCAATCATAAATGATACTATTTCAAAGGTTCCTAAGTGGTGTCTTTTTCAAAACTATCCCAAAGATAGTATTTACGATTTAAAAAGCAATAGGCTCCTTAACTTTTTTTTCATACACCAACAGATATTATGGTGCTAACAAAGATTGCAAACCACTATAAACAGGGGGGATAAGAGCAAATATGTTCTGCAGCAGTTTTTTGCAAACAAACTGTATCTTTAACCGTTTTTTCAACTAATAGAGGCCCAGTTAACATTTGATTTACGAAGTGACTTAAGTTGCCTCCAAAGAAGCTCATTTTCAGGATGAATGCCTGTAGGGTCTTCATCAACAATTCGTTCAGCAATACTGCGCACATGCTGCAACAGCTGACCATCACGAGCTATATTTGCAATTTTCAGATCAAAAGCAATTCCACTTTGTTGCGTTCCTTCAAGATCACCCGGGCCTCGCAATTTTAAATCTGCTTCAGCTATTTCGAAACCGTCGTTTGTTCGCACCATTATTTCGAGCCGTTTCTTTGTTTCTTCGGCCAACTTGTAGCTGGTTACCAGGATACAATAAGATTGATCGGCTCCACGCCCTACCCTTCCACGAAGCTGATGCAGTTGCGATAATCCAAAGCGTTCCGCATTTTCAATAACCATCACTGATGCATTCGGAACATTTACGCCTACTTCTATCACAGTAGTTGCCACCATTATTTGTGCTTCACCGGAAACAAAAAGTTGCATTTGCTCATCTTTCTCTCCAGATTTCATTTTGCCGTGTACCTTACAAACCTTACATTCGGGAAACTCTTCGCAGATATGCAGATAACCTTCTTCCAGGTTCTTCAGGTCAATCTTCTCACTTTCTTCTATCAGTGGATACACAATATAAATCTGGCGCCCCTCCGCTATCTGATGGTGCATCGATTTGTAAAGGCTTTCCCTGCGGTTGTCAAACTGATGAACCGTAACAATAGGTTTTCGTCCAGGAGGAAGCTCATCAATAACAGAAACATCTAAATCACCATAAAGCGTCATCGCCAATGTACGGGGTATAGGCGTAGCCGTCATGACCAGCACGTGAGGAGGCTGGGTGTTCTTACTCCAAAGCCTTGCCCGCTGAGCGACGCCAAACCTGTGCTGTTCGTCGATAACGACTAAGCCCAATGAAGAAAAACGAACCGTATCTTCTATCACCGCATGCGTACCTATAAGTATGTGCACATCTCCCGTTAACAAGGCCGAAAGGATGGCCTCCCTCTTCTTCCCTTTTATCCTACCGGTAAGTAACTCAACCCGAAGATTCATGCCATAAAGTAACTCTTTTATCGTTTCGTAATGCTGATTGACCAGAATTTCTGTGGGTGCCATCATGCAAGCCTGATAACCATTGTCCAGTGCAAGCAAGATACTCATGAGCGCCACTAATGTTTTACCACTACCCACATCTCCTTGTAGCAAGCGATTCATCTGTTTACCACACCCTACATCTTGTCGAATTTCTTTTAATACGCGTTTCTGGGCACCAGTCAACTCAAAAGGAAGATTTCGGGTATAAAACGTATTAAAGATTTCACCAACATTCTCAAAGATGTAGCCTCTATACTTTCGCTGCCTATCTTTTGAGTATTTCAGAATGTTCAGTTGCACATAAAACAATTCTTCAAACTTTAATCGATATTCAGCCTTCCTCAATAAATCGGGATGAGTAGGAAAATGGATATTCCGCAGGGCATCAGTCAGGGTCATGAGGTGATGCTCTGCAAGTATTTTAGGAGAAAGAGTCTCGGGAAGAGGTTCTTGAATTTGAAGAATAACGGTTGCCATCATCTTTTCAATGGCATGAGAATTCAAGAAACTACGCTTCATCTTTTCCGTAGTATTGTAATAGGGTTGTAAGCCCATGGAAGAGAGAGTAAGTTCCGCAGCATCGTCAATGTCGGGATGGGCAATATTGATTCTCCCATTGAATACAGTGGGTTTCCCAAAAACAATGTACTCTTGCTGCTGTTTATACTTACCTGTTACAAATTTGATTCCCTGAAACCAAACCAGATCAACAACGCCTGTTCCATCAGAGAAATGTGCCACCAATCGTCTTTGCCTCCCCTCACCAAAGGTTTCAAAACTCAAGATATGACCTTTCAACTGGATGTAAGGCATGTTTCCATCAATTTCGCGTACAAGATACACACGACTTCTATCAACATACTTATAAGGGAAATAATACAAGAGATCATGTAAAGAATAGATTTCTAACTCTTTATTGAGTACGGCAGCTCGCTGAGGGCCCACTCCCGATAGGTATTTTATATCTCTGGTCGTTAAATCGAACATCACAGCAAAGCATCGGCTACCTTCAAATCAAAAGGAGTTGTTATTTTTATATTTTCTCTGTTTCCTTCTGTCAGGTAAACGGGAATATGCATGGTTTCTACAACAGAAGCATCATCGGTAAACCTAGGCGTATATTCTTGCTGATAGGCTTGGATTAGTATATCGACATCGAAAACTTGAGGGGTTTGAACAAGCTTATACGCATTGCGATCAACAGTTTCACTACTGCCAACAGTTAGAATATGTCGCAAAGTTTCCACCACATCAACGACCGGGATAACAGCCTTGCGTGTAACTGCAAGTTCATAGCAACGAGCGATTACTTCTTGAGAGACAAACGGGCGAACACCGTCATGCACACCTACTAAACCGGGCTTGGTGACAAGGTTCAGACCATTCCTGACTGAATGAAAACGAGTTTCACCGCCATCTGCAAGCCTATACTTAATTTGAAAATGGTGTTCATCACACAATTGATGCCAATAATTTTGCTGCTCTTTGGGAAGAATCAAAATAATCTCTATATCAGAATCATACTGATGAAAAGCCTCAATGGTGCGCATCAATACAGGTTTACCAGCCAATAGCAAAAACTGTTTGGGAAGATCACTTCCCATACGCAAGCCTTTCCCACCGGCAACTATAATGGCGTATTTTGTCATTACCAAACTAATTCTTAATCCCCATAGCTTCGACCAACTCCTGCTTCTTATCTTTACTGACCAACGATTCAACGATAGCCAAAGAGAATGCCATGGCAGCACCGGGACCGTTACCTGTAATGAGATTACCATCTTTTACCACTTGTTCAAGTATAAATTCTGCTCCTTGTAGATCCTGTTCATAGCCCGGATAGCAAGTCGCTTTACGTCCTTTGAGTATCCCAAGCTTTCCTAAGACCATAGGGGCTGCACAAATAGCAGCAATCAGTTTATTCCGGCTATTATAATCCAAAAGAAGTTCGCATAAGCCTTCATGTTTATATAATGAAGCAGCGCCAGGCATTCCTCCAGGTAATAATAGCATTATTGCATCCGAAAAATCGCACTCTTCAAATAATAAATCGCAGGTAACAGCAATGCCATGCGCACCAGTTGCCACATCTTCCGATGTAACACTAACCATCTCCACCTTCAAGTCTGCCCGTCTTAAAACATCAACAGCCGTCAGTGCTTCAATTTCTTCAAATCCGTCAGCAAAAAAAACATAAACAGTTTCCATGATTCATCTTTATTAGTAATAATTCTATCTAAGGTTAAAGTAATAAGTGATCGTTCCTGTTTGGTTATTTACACCACTGACATCATTAAAACGGGCTTTTCTAGCAGCATCTTCGGCAGCTTTGCGCAAAGCCGGATTCACGGTATTCGTTTTTCTATTAATGCTAGTGGCAATGACTGTTCCGGCAGGATTAACAGTGATAGTAACCACGACACGGCCTTCATCCTGCACGTTATATTGTGGGCGTGGCAATCCTCCCGCACCGATAGAGCGGCCTCCAAGATCAAAGCTACCATAACCACCCGTACCACTTAAAGCACCTGTAGATGAATTTCCTGTTGGACTACCTTCCGTTCCCTTGCCACTTGATGAGCCCCGACTTCCCATCTCGCTACCTTTTCCAAAAGCACCAGCCACCCGCTTCCTAGCCAGTTCTGCTGCTGATTTTCGTTCGCGTTCAGCTTTCTCATCAGCCAAACGTTGAGCATCAGCAGCTTTCTCGGCAAGTGTTTTCTCAAGCCGTTTCACTTCCGTCTTCTTTGCTTTCGTTTTTGATTTAAGGGTTACCGTTTCTTCTTCAGCTTGAGTCAGCATTTCTTGTTCCGAAGCTTCTTGAGGCTGAGATTGCGCCGCAGGAGTCTCTTCAGGCAGAATATCCACATCAACCAATGTCGACGGGTCAAATCCTCCCTGCGCAGCCATTGCATCACCCAGCATAACAGGCACGCCACTCTCTTCTGTCGGTTCAGGAGTAGCAATGCTAATCAGAATCAAAAGAACGATCATAATGACATGCACCAACAAGGTAGCCAAAATGCCTATATATTTCCCCTTTGTTTTTCTATCCATTCTCACTTCGTTTCCTCAGGCGGGCGAGTAGCCAACACCATCTTAAAATGATTTTCATTGGCTATATTTAGTACTCTGACGATTTCGCGATACGGCACAGCTTCATCTGCATAAAGTGCAACGTACATCTCCGGCTCTTTGGCGGCACATGCTTGCAGAAAGGGTGTCAACTCAGAAAGCTGTAACTCCTGTTCCTTTTCATTTCCAAAGGCGACATAGAAGTTCAAGTCTTTATCTATGATAACCCGTGTAAGAGGCTTAGCCGACGTTTGTTGTTTACCTTGCGGAAGCAACACTTTAATGGCATTGGGCGACACAACGGTTGAAGTTATCATAAAAAAGATAAGTAGCAGAAATATAAGGTCCGTCATGGACGCCATACTGAAATTGGGTGATATTTTTGCTCTACGCTTTAACATGAGGCTGTTTTCTAATTTATTTTTTTACCGGTTCATTCAGCAAATCCATGAAAGCCATGGTTTTTGACTCCATTTTATTCACGACTCCATCTACCAATGCAACCAGGTAGTTGTAAGCAAACATAGCAATGATTCCCACAATCAGTCCACCTACAGTTGTTATCATCGCTTCGTAGATTCCTCCTGAAAGCACTGTGATGTTAATATTATTACCGGCATTGGCCATCTCATAGAAAGCACGCACCATACCGGTTACAGTTCCCAGGAAACCAAGCATTGGGGCACCGCCGGAAATAGTGGCCATCACTGCCAGTCCCTTTTCCAGCTTGGTTACTTCAAGATTGCCCACATTCTCTATGGCCACCTGAACATCATTTACCGGCCTTCCCAAACGGCTAATGCCTTTCTCTATCATTCGGGCTGAAGGAGTATTCATTGTGCGACAATAATTGAGGGCCGACTTAATCTCACCACTCAGAATATAGTCCTTGATTTTATCCATAAACATCGGATCATCTTTTCCGGCTTTACGTATTGCATACATACGTTCGAAAAGGATATAAAAAACAGCGATGGAAAATATTCCGAGAATAATCATAATCCATCCTCCCTTCACAGCCATATCTAGCATGTTCATTTCTGCCGGAGCAGAAACCGGAGTAAGTACAGGGTTGACTGTAGCAAGAGAATCAGTGATATTTGTAGCCACTTGGGCCAATAACATTAGTGTATTCATCAGCGAAGACAGTTTTTATATTCTTGAATTGTTTTTTCTAGTCCCAGATATAATGCGTCACTTATCAGAGCGTGTCCTATAGAAACCTCTTCGATCCAAGGGATGTTTTTGTAGAGGAAGTTCAGATTCAACAGACTCAGGTCATGTCCGGCATTAATTCCGATACCTAAACTTCTGGCAATCTTGGCTGCAGCAACAAAAGGCGCCACTGCTGCTTCCGGATTCTTCTCATAAACGGTAGCATAAGGCTCGGTATATAATTCGATTCTATCGGCACCGGCTTTAGCCGCATATTCTATCATCTCCGCATTGGCAGAAACAAAAACGGAAGTACGAATTCCCGCATTATTGAACACATCAAGTATCTCTGTGAGGAAATCATAATTTAGCTTGGTGTCCCATCCTGAATTAGAAGTAAGCTGCACAGGGCTGTCTGGAACCAGAGTTACTTGGTGCGGCTTTACTTTCAAGACCAAGTCGATAAACTCGGAGGCAGGATATCCTTCTATATTAAATTCCGTTTTCAATAAAGGCTTTAGATCATAAACATCTGACTTCCTTATATGCCTTTCATCCGGACGAGGATGTACGGTTATACCTTCAGCACCAAAACGTTCGCAATCCAACGCCACTTTTACCACATTTGGAACATCACCTCCACGAGCATTGCGTAATGTTGCCACTTTGTTGATATTCACACTCAATTTTGTCATAATTCTATTATTTGTACGGGGCTTTCAATAGGCGCCCGATTGGTCAAAAATACAAAATATTACCGGGAAGATAGCAACGATACGGAAAAAAAATCCCATTTTTGCATAGGTAATCAAAGTGCAAATGTAATAGGAATTACCGAAAGAGAGGCCTTTTACACTTAAAAGATTCATAAAAAGAAACCCTAAAAATTAACTAATTCAGATAATTTATGAGATTTGCCATCTTCGGAAACACTTATCAAGCAAGAAAATCTTCGCATGCGGAAACTCTTTTTAAACTATTGGAGAAACGCGATGCCAAGATATCGGTGTGTCGGGATTTCTATCATTTCTTGGTCTCGGATCTGAAACTAAACATCAAAAACGTTCGATTATTTGACGAAGATGATTTTGACGCAGACATGGTTATCAGCATCGGAGGCGATGGAACTTTCCTAAAAGCAGCCAGCAGAGTAGGCAAAAAGAACATTCCTATTCTCGGCATCAACACCGGACGTTTAGGATTTCTGGCTGACATATCTCCAGAAGAGATGGAGGCTACCTTTGACGAGATTTACAACAACAACTATAAAGTAGAAGAACGCAGTGTATTGCAACTTAGTTGCGAGAACAAAAAAATTGAAACCTCACCCTATGCTCTGAATGAAATAGCTATCTTAAAACGAGACAGCTCTTCCATGATAAGCATACGCACGACGATCAATGGCGCGTATCTGGCTACTTATCAGGCTGATGGACTTGTCATTGCTACACCAACAGGTTCTACTGCTTATTCTTTAAGTGTAGGGGGGCCTATCATTGTGCCTCATTCCAACACAATAGCAATCACTCCGGTTGCTCCTCACAGCCTCAACGTGCGCCCTATTGTTATACCGGATAACTGGGAGATAACCTTAGAGGTTGAAAGTCGCAGCCATAATTTTTTGGTAGCTATCGATGGAGGGAACGAGTCATTTAACGAAAATGACCAGATTACAATACGTCGTGCTGACTACACCGTCAAAGTAGTAAAACGCTTTAACAATGTATTCTTCAACACGCTGCGCAGCAAGATGATGTGGGGCGTAGATAACAGGAATTGAACAGCCTTTTTAAAAGTTAAGCCGTTAACTTCGCAAAGTTAACGGCTTAAACTTAATACGCCGGCAGGAAGTCCTGAAAACAGGCGTTTTTTGTGACGAGTGCAATTAATACGATTCTTTTATTAAAGAGCACCAACTTCTTTCAAAGCTCCGTTCACAGTGCGAACAGCAGTAGCACTAGCTTCAAATGCAGCTTTCTCTGCAGCATTCAATGGAAGCTCTACAATTTCTTCAATGCCGTTGCGACCCAAAATGACAGGGACACCACAGCAAATGTCACTCTGTCCGTATTCTCCATCAAGAGCTACCGAACATGGAACCATCTTTTTTTGATTGTGAATGATAGATTCTACAACAAAAGCTCCTGCAGCACCTGGTGCATACCATGCAGAAGTACCTAGTAAACCTGTCAGTGTAGCACCACCTACCATCGTAGATTTAGCTACTTCTTCCAACTTCTCAGCAGAAAGGAAGTTGCTTACAGGAAGGCCTTTATAAGTAGCAAAGCGAGTCAGAGGAATCATTGTAGTGTCACCGTGGCCTCCAATAACCATACCTTCTACTTCGTTGGCATTGCAGCCCAAAGCTTGAGATAAGAAATATTTAAAGCGTGAGCTATCTAGAGCACCACCCATACCAATGATACGGTTTTTTGGCAAACCCAAAGATTTCAAGGCCAAATAAGTCATTGTATCCATTGGATTAGAGATAACCACAATAATTGCATTTGGAGAAAACTTCAGAACATTCTGAGCAACAGACTTTACAATACCGGCATTTACACCGATAAGTTCTTCACGAGTCATACCCGGTTTACGAGGAATTCCTGAAGTGATCACAACAACGTCAGAATCTGCAGTCTGAGCATAATCATTGGTGCAACCAACAAGAGTTGTATCAAAGCCCAACAGCTGAGCTGTCTGCATCATATCCATTGCCTTACCTTCTGAAACGCCTTCTTTAACGTCCAGCATTACTACTTCATCGGCCACTTCATTGAAAGCAAGCACATTCGCACATGTAGCACCTACGTTACCTGCGCCTACTACGGTTACTTTTGACATAATACTTATATTTTTAGAAAATTGATAATTAAAATCTATCCCTATCACGCCGACAAAAGTACAACGTAAATAGTAATTAAAGAAATATTTCCGTAATAATTTTAGTTAAAGACATCAGTCTAATCCACTTTAAAACACTATTTTTGCACCAGTTTATAACTATCTTTTAATTATGAATAAAAAAACTATCGGACTCATTACCGCCATTACCGTACTAGTGATAGCAATTATCGCTATAACCTACCTCTTGTTTTCCGAAAAACAAGCTAACAAAGAACTTACTCAAGAGTTTAGTTTAGAGAAACAAGACCTCGAGAATGAATACACCCGCTTTGCCACACAATATGACGAATTACAGATGACAGTGTCAAACGATTCGCTAGGCGAACTGCTCGGGCAAGAAAAAGTTAAGGTGCAAAGGCTTCTCGAAGAACTGCGTACCGTTAAAAGCAGTAATGCTACTGAAATCAGACGACTTAAAAAGGAACTCGGCACTTTAAGAAAGGTCATGATAAGTTATATCAACCAAATCGATTCATTGAATCGCCTTACTGTCCAACAAAAACAAGTGATCGCCGAAGTTACGCAAAAATACAATGATGCTTCACGCCAGATAAGCAATCTTTCCGAGGAGAAGACTAAGCTTAACAAGAAGGTTACGCTTGCTGCTCAGCTAGATGCCACTAACGTGCGGGTTGAACCACGAAACAAGCGCGACAAAATAGCCAAACGAGTAAAAGACGTCGTGAAATTCAATATAAACTTCACTATCGTAAAAAACATCACTGCCGAAGCCGGAGAACGTACCTTATATATACGTATTACCAAGCCGGATAACGATGTACTTACCAAGAACGCATCGAATACCTTCACTTACGAAAATCGAACCTTGCCCTATTCAATCAAAAAATATATCGAATACAATGGTGAGGAACAACAAGTTGTCGTGTATTGGAATGTCGAAGAGTTTCTCTATGCCGGTACGTATCGCGTGGACATCTTTGGAGATGGCATGCTGATCGGTTCTCAAAGATTCACATTAGAATAATAAGCCCACAACGACTAAGCGAATACGTTTATTGCCTCAAAGCTTATATAAAGTGCCAATAAGAATGCTCATCATTCTTATTGGCATTTTATATATACCCAAATAGCTGAGCATTGTTAATAAAAAAGCTGAAATCATTTTGCGTATCCATTTAAAGGCTCTATTTTTGCACCGTTGCTTATGCAATTAAAAAAGCAACAAGGCATGCCAAAGTGTAAAAAGCATATTAAACAAAGAGTAAAGGAAGATTGTTTCCAAAACTAGAGTATGACTCTCATAATGTATACAATGCAATGAAAAGATTGATAAGTCTGATACTTCTTCTTAGTATTACATTCTCATTAAAGTCACAAGAACTTCTAAGCTTAGATAGTTGCCGTACATTGGCCATTGCCAATAATAAGGCTTTATTGATCAGTCGTGAGCGAATAAAAGTAGCCCACTACCAGCAAAAAGCAGCTTTCACCAATTATTTACCCAACATTTCAGCCATTGGTTCATACATGCGAAATCAAAAAGAAATTTCACTGCTGAACGATGAGCAAAAGACAGCTTTAAGAGGATTAGGTACCGGAGTAAATAGTCAAGTGCAGGGATATGCCCAGCAATTGGTTACGCAACATCCGGAACTGGCTTCGTTAATTTCTTCCTTGAGTGGCATAGACCTGGAAACTCCTCTCAACGCTGCAGGCAATTCTTTAGTTGATGCCTTGCGCTCTGACACCCGAAACATCTATGCCGGAACTATAACGCTGACCCAACCTCTGTACGTGGGAGGAAAGATTCGTGCTTACAACAAAATAACAAAATACGCCGAAGAGTTGGCCCGCCAACAGCACAACACCGGCATGCAAGAAGTTATCCTTAGTACAGACCAAGCCTATTGGCAAGTAGTTTCACTTATTAATAAGAAAAATCTGGCAGAAGGATACCTCAAATTACTCCAAAAGTTGGAAGGTGATATAGACAAAATGATTGCCGAAGGCGTAGCAACAAAAGCCGATGGTTTATCAGTGAAAGTAAAGGTGAACGAGGCGGAGATGACACTTACCAAAGTAGAAGATGGCCTCAGCTTGGCTAAAATGCTATTGTGCCAAATCTGTGGACTCGATCTTTCGGCACCAATAATTTTATTCGACGAGCAAATAGAAGACATCCCCGTGACACTGACCAACAATACTTACTCTCTTGAAACAGCTTATGCCAATCGTTCCGAACTTCGTAGCCTAGAACTGGCAACCCAGATATATAAGCAAAAAGTAAATGTAACCCGAGCAGAACACCTCCCATCGGTAGCTTTACTAGGAAACTATCTTGTAACAAACCCTTCTATGTACAATGGCTTTGAAAACAAATTCCGTGGAATGTGGAATGTAGGTGTCATGGTCCAGGTTCCCATCTGGCATTGGGGAGAAGGTACGTACAAAGTGAAGGCTGCCAAAGCAGAAGCTCGCATAAAGCAATACGAACTGGACGATGCAAAAGAAAAGATCGAACTTCAGGTAAGCCAGTCAGCGTTTAAAGTGAATGAAGCAGCCAAAAAGCTCACGATGGCAAAGAAAAACTTAGAGAAAGCCAATGAAAATCTGCGCTACGCAACTTTGGGTTTTGATGAAGGAGTTATTCCACCTAGCAATGTGCTCGAAGCACACACGGCATGGCTCTCTGCCCAATCAGAGAAGATAGATGCTCAAATTGATGTTAAGCTCACAGAAATCTATCTGCAAAAATCTCTTGGAACTCTTAAATAAGAAAATCAACGTATCAATACTTAAACGATAAATGAACAAAGATATGGCTTCACAAAAATCACAAAACAGCAATATGCTGCTTGCATTTCTCACTCTATTGGGAATCATCATTTTGGTTGCAATAGCAGGATTCTTCATGCTCAGAAAAGGGCCCGAAATCATTCAAGGACAAGCAGAAGTCACCGAATATCGAGTATCGAGTAAAGTTCCGGGGCGCATACTGGAATTCCGCGTAAAAGAAGGCCAAGCAGTAAATGCAGGAGATACGCTTGCGATCATTGAAGCACCTGATGTCGTGGCTAAAATGACACAAGCACAAGCCGCCGAAGATGCAGCACAAGCACAAAATGAAAAAGCGATTAAAGGTGCACGCCAAGAACAAATACAAACAGCTTACGAGATGTGGCAGAAAGCACGTGCCGGAGTTGATATTGCAGAGAAATCATACAAACGGGTGAAAAATCTTTTTGACCAAGGAGTGATGTCCGCACAAAAGTTTGATGAGGCTTCCGCTCAACGAAATGCTGCCATAGCTACCGAAAAAGCAGCGAAAGCACAATATACAATGGCAAAGAACGGAGCTGAACGAGAAGATAAATTAGCCGCTGTGGCTCTTGTAAATCGGGCAAAGGGAGCTGTGGCTGAAGTAGAATCTTACGTAAAAGAGACGTACCTCATTGCTCAAACAAAAGGTGAAGTATCCGAGATCTTTCCAAAATTAGGAGAACTGGTTGGTACCGGTGCTCCCATCATGAATGTATCTGTACTCGACGACATGTGGGTCACATTCAATGTGCGTGAAGATTTACTCAAAGGTCTTACCATGGGTACAGAGTTTGAAGCGTTCATCCCGGCCATGGACAACAAAATAGTCAAATTAAAAGTCTACTATCTAAAAGACATAGGCACTTATGCCGCCTGGAAAGCAACAAAAACAACAGGACAATTCGATTTAAAAACGTTCGAAGTAAAGGCTCTTCCGCTCGAGAAAGTAGAAGGTCTTCGCCCGGGCATGTCGGTCATTTTGAAAAAAAAATAAGCAGTTAGAAACTCATTTAAAATGGAAGAGAGAGAAAATAAATACACAGCGCTTTGGCTTGTCATGAAACGGGAATGTCGACGACTGGTGTCGCGCCCCCTTTATCTCTTTTGCATGGTCATTGCTCCTTTATTTTGCTATATATTCTTCACTACATTAATGGGAGCGGGGTTACCCACAGACCTACCTGTTGGAGCAGTAGATTTAGATAATAGTGCAACCTCGCGCCAACTTCTTCGCAACCTTGATGCCTTCAGCCAGACCGGCATTGTGGCCAACTACAACAGCGTAAGCGAAGCTCGCTCAGCTATGCAAAAAGGAGAGATATACGGTTTCTTCTACATACCTACTGGCTTATCTTCCAAAGCGCAGAGTCAACGCCAACCCAAGCTCTCTTTCTACACCAATAATTCTTACCTGATCGCCGGTTCATTGCTTTTCAAAGACATGAAAATGATGGGCGAACTAGCCTCGGGTGCCGCATCACGCTCAGTGCTCTACGCCAAAGGAGCTACCGAAGAACAGGCAATGGCTTTCCTTCAACCCATCGTTATTGATACACACCCCATAAACAACCCTTGGTTAAACTATTCGGTTTACCTGTGCAACACGCTTGTTCCCGGAGTTTTAATGCTCATGATATTTATGATAACAGTCTACTCTATCGGCGTGGAAATAAAAGATCGCACAGCCCGCGAATGGTTGCGAATGGGTCATAACTCCATCTACATTTCTCTAGCAGGCAAATTGCTCCCCCACACGGTAATATTCTTCATTATGGGTATTTTTTATAATGTCTACCTGTATGGATATCTTCACTTTCCATGCAACAGCGGAATCATTCCCATGATATTGGCAACTTTGCTACTGGTGCTGGCATCGCAATGCTGTGGCGTGATCATGATTGGCACATTTCCCTCTTTGCGATTGGGCTTAAGCTTTGCTTCGTTGTGGGGAGTGATTTCATTCTCCATATCCGGTTTTTCATTCCCCGTAATGGCTATGCATCCTGTACTACAGGGATTGAGTAATTTATTTCCGCTAAGACATTACTTTCTTATCTATGTCGATCAGGCATTGAATGGCTACAGCATGGCCTATTCATGGTCCAACTACATGGCACTCCTTATCTTTATGATGCTACCTTTTGCTGTGGTTCACCGCCTAAAAGAAGCTTTAATATACTACAAATACATGCCCTAATGAAAGAGATAAAACTCAAAGACAAAATAGCAGAAGGCATCAATGACCTCTTTTATATCTGGAAGCGAGAGTTTCGTACTACGTTTAGCGATCAGGGCGTTTTAATTTTTTTCATCTTAGTCCCTTTAATGTATCCATTACTTTATGGTTTCATATACACAAACGAAGTTGTGAGAGAAGTTCCCGCTATGGTTGTAGATAACTCGCATACCTCCACTAGCCGAGAATACCTGAGAAAAGTAGACGCTACACCCGACGTAAAGATTGTATCGTACTGTAGTGATATGGAGGAAGCTAAGCTGATGTTAAGAGAGAGAGAGGGTTATGGCATTATTTACATTCCGGCAGACTTTAGTGACAACATTGCGCGTGGCATTCAAACAAAAGTCAGCCTCTATAGCGACATGAGCGGATTACTTTACTATAAGAGTTTATTGACAGCCAATACGGCTGTATCTCTTGATATGAACAAAGATATTAAGATTCTCCGCTTAGGCAACACCACTAACCGTCAAGATGAAATCAGTACCTATCCTATTGAATACGAGGATGTGGCCATGTTCAATCCAACCAATGGCTTTGCCGCTTTTCTCATCCCCGCCGTATTAATATTAATTCTACAACAAACCTTATTATTGGGAGTTGGATTATCTGCCGGAACCGCTCGCGAACAAAATCGCTTTAAAGACTTAGTGCCCATCAACCGCCATTACAATGGGACTCTCCGCATTGTGCTTGGTAAAGGTCTCAGTTATTTTATGGTATACGCAGTCGTCTCATTTTATGTACTCTTCGCGGTCCCTCGCATGTTTAGTCTCAATCAGATTGGACAAAACAATGACCTGATACCTTTTATACTCCCCTATTTGGCTGCTTGCATATTCTTTGCTATGACTGCATCCATTGCTATTCGCAATCGCGAAACATGCATGTTACTCTTTGTCTTCACCTCTGTACCTCTTCTATTTATCTCCGGCATCTCATGGCCTGGAGCTTCTATACCTGCATTCTGGAAATACTTTTCCTATATCTTCCCATCAACCTTCGGAATCAATGGCTTTGTTCGCATCAACAATATGGGAGCTACGCTAAGCGATGTATCCTTTGAATATAAAGCATTGTGGCTGCAAGCAGGAATCTACTTCCTCACCACTTGTTGGGTATACCGCTGGCAAATCATCATGAGCCGCAAACATGTTATCGAAAAATACAAAGAGCTAAAAAACAAGTTGGTCATAACAGATAAAACAGAGTAATATATCTCCTTCACACTAGAAAAATACCTTATTATTAGAATTTTCTTCCTCATTAATCTTATTTAACCCATCTCATAATAGTTTTCTACGAATTATTCGTAAGTTTGCGATATAATCGTAACCAAAAGAAAGAGATATGGAAAAGTTAAGTATACAAGAAGAAGAAGTGATGATTTATATTTGGGAGTTGGAAAGTTGCATCGTTAAAGATATCGTAGCCAAGTATCAAAAGCCGGCCCCACCCTACACCACTGTAGCTTCTATCGTAAAGAATCTGGAGCGCAAAGGTTATGTAAAGCCGGAACGCATAGGCAACTTGTATCGCTACTCTCCGGCTATCAAGCAAAGTGAATACAAACGTACGTTTGTAGGCAATGTCGTTCAAAACTATTTTGAAAACTCTTATAAAGAGATGGTATCCTTCTTTGCCAAAGATCAGAAGATTTCGGCCCAAGACTTGAAAGAGATCATCGAAATGATTGAGAAAAGAAAAGATCAGTAACTGATTAAAAGAGAATCGTATGAGCCCTGAATTAACCTACTTTCTGAAAGTAAACGTCGCTCTCATTTTATTCTACGCCTTCTATCGGTTGTTTTTCTATAAAGACACCTTCTTTCAGTGGCGCCGACTGGCACTCATTGGCTTCTTCCTTGTTTCAACGCTCTATCCCATGATGAACATAGAAGAATGGATTAAAGAGAGTGAGCCAATGGTAGGCATGGCCGATTTATATGCGACTATGGTGCTACCTGAAGTAACTGTCGGCATGCAAACCGAAACACAAGCCATCAATTGGCAAAACCTCCTGTTTTCCTCATTCGGATACATTTATTGGGGAGTGTTGGCACTGCTATTCATACGATTCCTCGTACAATTATTCAGCATCTTGAGACTCGCAATGCGATGCCGCAAGACAACAATGGAAAATACACAAGTTTACTTACTTGATCGCCCCATCGGCCCTTTTTCTTTTTTTAGATGGATATTCGTCGATCAAGAGTCTCATACAGAGAACGAACTTAAAGAAATTCTGATGCACGAACAAGCTCACGTCCGCCAATGGCATTCCGTTGATGTCGTCTTTAGCGAACTAGCTTGTGTTGTTTGTTGGTTCAATCCTTTTGCATGGCTTTTGAAGCGTGAGATAAGATGCAATCTGGAATACATGGCAGACAATCGAGTATTGGAGAGCGGACACGATAGTCAAACCTATCAGTACCACCTTTTGGGACTAACCCGTCAAACTAAGGCTGCAGCAACTTTATATAATAGTTTTAATGTTTTACCTTTAAAAAATCGAATAAAAATGATGAATAAAAAACGCTCCAAAGCCATTGGAAGGACAAAATATCTATTATTTCTCCCATTGGCTGTCTTACTTCTGATTATCAGCAATATTGAATCAGTAGCACGGACAACAAAAAAGATTGCTGATGAAATGCTCCCCGACCTCACGTTAAGCTCAGAAATAAATAGCTCTTCCGAGGATCTAACCAATGATATTTCCGAATATAAGGCATTAGCTATATCAGAAACGATAAATACAAAAGACTCTTTAAAGAAAGGAGATGGTAGAGATCCCGCTTTTACAGTAGTGGAACAAATGCCTGAATATCCGGGAGGACAACAAGCACTAATAGGATTCCTTTCACAGAATATAAAGTATCCTGCTACTGCAAAGAATCAGCAAATACAAGGACGTGTTATTGCCCAATTTGTAGTGGGAAAAGATGGTAGTATCAGCGATACACACATAGTACGTAGTATATCGCCCGAGTTAGACACAGAAGCTTTAAGGGTCATATCACTTATGCCCAAATGGATACCCGGCAAACAAAAGGGAGAAGTAGTCAGTGTGAAGTACACCATACCGATAAGTTTCAATCTGGAGAAAGAGCCTAAAGAAATCGAAAACAATAATCTACCAGAATGCATAGTTGTAGGATATGCTTCCGAACAAGTGCCTTCAACAAACCAATCTGTATATCAGGTAGTAGACGAAATGCCTAAATATCCTGGCGGGCAAGAAGCTCTAATGAGCTACATAGCCAAGACTATAAAATATCCCGTAGATGCACAAAGAGCCAAAACGCAAGGGCGGGTTATCCTTCAAATGCTCATTGACGAACAAGGGAATGTCACTTCACCTTCTATCATACGTAGTGTATCTCCTTCAATAGATGCAGAGGCTATACGTGTAATTATGAGCATGCCTCAATGGGTACCCGGCAAGAACAAAGGAGAAGTGGTTAAAGTCAAATATACTATACCTATCTCATTTAGGCTCAATTAAAAAGTCACGCACTCTCCAAAGCTTACTATAAAAAGTGACATAAGAGAGTGCGTGACTTCTATTATTTTTGCAAAAGGCCAACAGACGTTACTGTTAGTGCATCTCCACTATTTTAGTTGGAGCCATTTCTACGTTTCGGCGATCTACCTGACGAACAACACTGGCAGCAAGAGAAAGAAATGCCCGACCAATCATTGAATCTTCATCCAGTACCACAGGAGTACCATTATCACCACCTTCACAAATGCTCTGTACAATAGGAATTTGACCTAATAAGGGTACATTCATCTCTTCGGCTAACTTTTTAGCACCTTCTTTCCCAAAGATATAGTATTTATTCTCGGGCAATTCAGCCGGAGTAAACCATGCCATATTTTCTACCAAACCAAGGATAGGCACGTTCACCTTCTCGTTGGTAAACATGTTGATGCCTTTACGAGCATCTGCCAAAGCTACGGCTTGCGGCGTACTTACCACCACAGCACCGGTCATGGCCAATGTTTGTACCACAGTAAGATGTATATCACTTGTTCCCGGAGGAAGATCAATCAAGAAATAATCTAAATCCCCCCATTGCACATCGGCTATCAACTGCTTCAAAGCATTGCTCGCCATCCCACCGCGCCAAAGTGTAGCTTGTTGAGGATCTACAAAGAAGCCCATAGAGAGAAGTTTAACTCCATATTTTTCTACCGGAATAATTAATTCTCTGCCATTCACTTTTTCAGTATACGGACGGGCATCTTCCACCTGAAACATTTTTGGCATAGAAGGGCCAAACACATCCGCATCAAGCAAACCAACCTTATATCCCAGTTTCGCTAAAGCCACAGCCAGATTTGCAGAAACGGTAGATTTACCCACACCCCCTTTTCCTGAAGAGATACCCACAATATTCTTCACTTGAGGCAACAATTTACCAACTTCAGGACGTGGTGCTTGCGTACTCTTCACGCTAATATTGCCTTCTATTTCAACCTCTTTGCTCACATAAGTAAGTATGGCTGTCTCGGCTGCTTTCACCACCGATTTAATAAAAGGATCGGTCGGTTTCTCAAACAATAGAGAGAATGAAACTTTCATTCCATCAATACGAATGTTATCCTCTACCATACCAGCCTCAACGAGGTTTTTTCCGGTACCGGGATAACGCACCGTTGCCAGTGCATCCAATATAAGTTTCGGATATATAGTCATAATTATAATTATTTAGCCGTGTTAAGTCCGCTACGCTTACTACGGTTGTAGCTGCGATACGAATCCAGTTCTATTTCCACTTCAGGTTCTTTAAGTTCGCCTGATTGTGGAAGCAAGAACTTAATATACTTAATACTTAAACCCCTATCGAGCCATTGTTGTTCATAATAGGTCTTGATTCCCAGAATATTATCCACCAAATCGGAGTGATACAAATCTTCCGTAAGAAATAAAACAGGCAGTTTATTTTCCTCAATCATGTATTTGGTATACGTAAACATGAAGTTACTGTCCGTTTTCAGATGGATGATACCATCCGGCTTTAAGAATCTTCGGTAGCGCTCCATGAAGTAAGTGGAAGTCAACCGCTTGGTCGCTTTCTTCATCTGTGGATCAGAAAAAGTAAGCCATATCTCACTCACTTCTCCTTCAGAAAAGAAGCGATCAATAATTTCTATGTTGGTACGTAGAAAAGCCACATTTGTCAGACCAGCTTCAAGAGCTTCGGTAGCCCCACTCCACATGCGGGCACCTTTTATGTCTACCGCGATGAAGTTTTTATCAGGAAACATCTTGCCGAGCCCTACGGTATATTCACCTCGGCCACAGCCTAATTCGAGCACAATCGGATTGTCATTCTTAAAGAAGTCTTCGTGCCATTTACCCTTCATTTCAAAAGGAACATTCTCCGCCACAGAATATGGATACTCAAACACATGCGGATATTCTGCCATATCGGCAAACTTCTGTAGTTTATTCTTTCCCATTTATTTAAATCGTTTCTACCCAACCGGTATAATTATAAAACACGCGATCATTAAACTGCTGACGGAATAAAGCATACTTATCAACGCCCGTACAGTGGCAAACACCCATGCGTTTAGGCAGGTTCACTCCTAGAAAAGCCGAAATAACATTAAACTTCTCGTTTTCTGCATTGTGTATGTGAAAGCCACCAAGAAGCAGCTTCGGACTTAATCCCTGAAATGCTTCTTGTACCACTCGTATCATGTTCGTTATTCCACGATGCGAACAGGCACTAATCACCGAAACGCTTTTTTCCCCTTTCAGTACTAAGACCAGTTCGTCTTCAAACGTATCCGGCTTTAGCTCCCCATTTACCTCCGTAAAGAAATGATCAAAGTGAGTATCGACTTTATCCACAATTTTTATTTGTGGAAAGACAAACACTCCCGGTACTATTTCAGCATTCTCCTCAATAAACAGAAAGCGATTCCTGTCTAACGTCTCAGGATGCCTTAGACCGTTCTCATGTTCATTCTTAAACTTTGGTCGAAAGATTTCACGCTTACAAACCACCTTTGCTTTCTTATTCATCTCCAGAAAATGATGCAAACCGCCTGTATGATCACGATGCCCATGAGAAAGCACCACATAATCTACCTCTGTTAAGTCGATTCCCAACAAGCGGGCATTGCGCATGAATAGATCCGAAGCTCCGGTATCGAACAGCACTTTATGTTTCTTTGTTTCAACAAGCAGGGAAAGCCCATGCTCTCCCTGTAAGCCCTTACCGTAAACACAGTTCTCGGCCAGAGTCGTTATTTTATAATTCATTTCTTGATTTTTATTCCACAATCGTCACCCAACCATGCGTGTCGGGTTCATCACCATACTGAATGCCTCTTAACTTATTATAAAGCTTGGTGCAAACAGGTCCCGGTTTACCATCTTTAGAAATAACATATGACTTTTTGTTATCCAAATCGTCAATACGCTGAATCGGACTAATTACCGCCGCCGTGCCACATGCACCGGCTTCTTCAAAAGTACTCAATTCTTCTTCCGGAACGGGACGACGTTCTACTTTTAACCCCATATCTTCAGCCAATTGCATCAAGCTCTTATTGGTGATAGAAGGCAAAATAGAAGTTGAAAGTGGAGTAATATATGTCTTTTCTTTAATACCGAAGAAGTTGGCTGCGCCACATTCATCAATGTATTTTTTCTCTTTAGCATCCAGATAAAATTCACTGGCATAACCCAAATCATGAGCAAGCTTATTAGCACGCAGACTGGCGGCATAATTGCCACCCACTTTGTAAATGCCTGTGCCGAGTGGTGCCGAACGATCAAATTCACGTACAATCACGTACGGATTCGTAGAGAAACCACCTTTAAAATAAGGGCCTACCGGCGTGACTAACACCAGAAATAGATATTCATCGGCCGGATGTACACCAATCTGTGCACCTGTTCCAATCAATAACGGACGAATATAAAGAGAAGCACCACTTTCATAAGGCGGCACAAAATGTTCATTCAACTTAACCACCTTCAGCACAGCCTCTCTGAAACGTTCAGTAGAAAGCTCCGCCATCATGATGCCCTGACAAGTAGCCTGCATACGAGCCGCATTTTCCTCCAAACGGAAGATACGAATCTTACCATCCTTACCACGAAAAGCCTTTAATCCCTCGAATGCTTCTTGACCATAGTGTAAACAAGTAGCCGCCATGTGCATATTAATATATTCACTACTGCTTACTTCCAATTCGCCCCAAGCACCATCCCGAAAATTGATTCTCACATTATAATCCGTCTTTATGTATCCAAATGACAGATTCGACCAGTCTATTTCTTTCATTTCATTTAGTAATTAGTCATTTCTCTTTGAGAGAACAAAAATAACTTATATTATTCAGATTGCCGCTTTTCTTCGAGCAATTTTTCGATCTCAGCATCTGCTTTCATGAGTTTAGCTGAGCAAAATGCTATAATTTCATTGGCTTCCTTAATCTTTTCACTCAGAAGATCAATATCCAGTTCATTGTTATCTATCTGACGAACAATCTTTTCTAACCGCTCAATTGCCTGAGAATACGTTTCTTTTTTAGCTGCCATAAGTCTATATATTATTAAACGTTTTTAGTTGTTACAGTCGAATTCACTTCTCCTTTTGCCAAGCGGGTAGTAAGTACATCTCCCTCAGCAAGCTGTGTGGCATCTATTATTGCTTTCCCGTCTTTCAACGTGATGCTATATCCACGCTTCAGTAAACGTTCAGGGGAAGCATCGTTTACCCGTTGATGCAACAGTTCCAAGTGATGCTTTTGTCTGGTAAACAAGGATGTTACTGCCTGAGACAAGTCTTTCTTTGTGGTCAACAACTGCATCTTCGCTTCCGAAAGACGTGAGGAAACGAATGACGGTATTCGATTTTGCAATACCCACAGTCGACGTTTTTCTTGCTCCAGGCGCAAGAGCACCCCTGCCCTTAATTGTTCAGACAGGTTATCGAGCAAGTCAGCAGCTTCCTCCATCCGGTTAATAAGAAACTCGGCAGCCGCTGTTGGCGTCTTTACCCGTGTATGCGCCACTGAATCGAGTACAGTATCGTCTCGTTCGTGCCCGATACCCGTTATAATAGGTAACGGAAACTGTGCGCAAGAAGCCGCCAGCAGATAAGTGTCAAAGCCAGACAAGTCGGAAGTGGCTCCTCCACCACGGATAATTACCACCACATCGAATTGATACATCCTCGCATTTACAGCATCCAGTGCCGACAACACCGACTCTTCTACCTGATTGCCTTGCATCAATGCCGGAAACAACTCTGTATAGAAAAAGAATCCGTGAGAATTGTTTTGTAACTGATGACAGAAATCACCGTATCCGGCAGCAGTAGATGAGGAGATGACTGCTATTCGCTGAGGAAGCACAGGTATCTCAAGTTCCTTATTTAAGGTAAGTACCCCTTCTTCTTCGAGCTGTTTCAGTATCTCTCTACGACGACGCGCCATGTCGCCCAATGTATAGGTGGGGTCTATATCGCAAACCGTAAGATTATATCCGTACAACTCATGAAATTCCACAGTGACCTTGACCAGAACTTTTATACCCGATGTAAAAGCTTGTCCTGTTGCTTCTTCAAAATAAGGCTTCAGCATTCTGTATACATTCGCCCAAACTGTACCACGCGCCTTAGCTATCAGGTTATTACTTCGAGGATCTTTTTGTATGAACTCCAGGTAGCAATGCCCCGTAGCATTAGACCGCACATCGCTCAATTCCGCCTGCACCCAATACTCATCGGGCAGACATTGCGACAAACTGCGTTTCACCAATGCATTCAGATCAAAGAGAGAAAGAGGAGTTTCCATACCGATACTCATTAGATAAATACTATTTTAATCACTGTTTGAGAGTTGTCTGATAAGCTTTCCACAGGTCGGGTACCCCATATCCATAGATATTATCAGGGAAATCGACCCGATCACCCACTTGGTGCACCAGTTCTATCACCTGTTTAGCGGTTAGTTGCGGACAAGCCTGCCACAAGCACGACACCATGCCACACATGATAGGTGATGCAAACGAAGTTCCGTTAGCCCTTCCTACCACTCCATTCGTGTCCATTACATCCGAGGTCAACCCCACAGCTACCACGTCGGGCTTAATCCGATTATCGGCTGTGTTGCCAATAGAAGAGAAAGCGGCCAGTACACCATTTTTTCCAACGGCTCCCACTGTAATCACATTATCCGCATCTGCCGGAGGAGTGATTTTTTTCCATGGACCGGAGCCTGCATTTCCGGCACTGCAAACCACAACCATTCCCTTATCTGCCGCTTTCGATGCCTCGCGAGACATCAAGGCATTAGCGCCATTCAGATCGCGATAGTTGTAGTTTTTCGTTCTATCATCAAACGCATAATAACCCAAAGAGGTATTAACAACATCTACTCCTACACTGTCGGCGAACTCAAGAGCTGCTGCCCAATAATCCTGTTCTACCAAATTCTCTGAATATTCATCCTCGCTACGCAGTAACCAATACGATGCTTCCGGAGCGGTACCAACCATTACATTCGGTTGATTCATCGCCATGCACGAAAGTACCTTCAATCCATGACTACTCTCTGCAAAAAGATCACCATCCGGATTCACAAAATCTTTCACACCAAGCACACGTATATTATTCATCGCCTCAATTTGATCTGCATTATGAAATCCTGCGTCAATCACCGCAATCGTCATGCCTTGTCCCTTAAATCCCGCCTCGTGAAGTTTATCGCCATTGCTCAACTGAATCTGTCGATAAGCCGGACCGTAATAACAACTATCCACTCTTACTACTTTGTTCGTCACGGAATCACGTTGGGCAGATCTTTGTGATTTCTTTGAGTCCGGTGCTTTCCAAACTTTTTCGGTAGAGCGTACAAAGGGAAGTGCCGCAATCTTTTTAATCAGCAAACTGTCATTGCACGATACCGTCACAAAATTATCCCATTTGCCCGTAACCACTATTTTCACCCCTTTCTTTCGGATAGCATCTACGTACTTCTCGCAGACCGGTAAGTCGGTTGAGTCGATCGGTAAATGTTGTTTAACCCGTCGGGCGATCGCTTTTTCCGAGAGGAATTGCTCCGGCCGACTCAAGGAATAAGTGGTAACAGCTTTGTCTTTCAGGCTAATACGATACTTTAGTGTATCTTGCTGGGCAGATGTTCCTAACGAGATAAGAACAAAAGTCATTAGAAAAAAAAATCTCATATCTATATCTTCTTTGAATTACACTAATTGAGGATAAACGTCCCGCATCTCAAATTGTTCCCCAAGCATCTTTATGCTCTTCAATCAGCAGGCCCAAGCCTCGCTGTGAAGCAATAAAGGCTCCGCCAAGTACCCGCCGTCCATCATAAAACACAGCAGACTGTCCCGGAGCGATGGCCGAAGCCTCAGCTAAAAAGCGAACCAATAAGCAGTCGTCTTCTAGCTTCAACACTTTACAGGGAATCGTTGTACTCCGATAGCGAATACGTACCGCCAGATGATCGCAGGCAAAAAACTCCCGTTCGTCCGTAATGCTCGATTGCTCTACCAACATATATTCTGTTTTCAACTGCTCCATATCGCCCAACATCACCGTGTTTTTCTGCGGATTCAGCTTCAAGACATAGGCCGGATGCCCCAAAGCAATCTCCAACCCTTTCCGTTGCCCAACAGTATAATAAGGAAAACCCTTATGTTCACCTAGTTTCATTCCCTCGGAATTAACAAACCATCCCTTTCCTATTTCTTCATCCAGTTGCGGATACTGTTCACGAAGAAAGTCACGGTAATCACCCTTTATGAAACACACTTCCATGCTTTCGCCCTCTTTCGCCTTGGCTTCAAAACCTTTCTGACGAAGATACTCCCGCACTTGCGGTTTCGTATATGTACCCAGAGGAAACAAGCAGCGTTTCAGTACCGACTGCTCCAAGCGCCAAAGAAAATAAGACTGATCCTTCCGCTCATCATCGCCCGTTACGATGTATACTTTCCCATCCCGTTCCTCCAACTGCGAGTAGTGTCCCGTAGCGATATGGGCACAGCCCACTTTATCAGCCCATTCAGTCAGAATGCGGAATTTAAACAGCGGGTTGCACATCACACACGGATTTGGCGTACGTCCCTGCCGATACTCGTCCACAAAGTTCTTCACCATTGTTTCTTTGAAAGGGCCTCGTTCATCTACTACATAGTGTTCTACGCCTATACGAGCAGCCAATTCCTGAGCCTCGAGTATAGGCATGCCCCACACATGCATAGTGAGTCCTACCACCTCATAACCTTGCTCTTGTAGCATCAAGCAAGTGGCAGAACTGTCTATGCCTCCGCTCATTCCCACCAATACCCTTCTATTCTGTTCTTTCATTCACTCAAATCTGGATCGCTGCAAATCTACATAATTTTAAGGAAACTAAGAAGAAAGAGAAGAAGGTAACGAATCATCTATGGCAATAAATAGCACAATCTAAGCAATGATAAGGAACAAACTAAGCGCACAAAACAAAAGAAGTAGTTCGTCCCTCAATTGCGGGACGATGGTCATATAGCTGCGGGACCATGATCACACAATTGAAGTACAATGGTCACGCAGCTGTGTGACTAAATCGTTCTTTCATTAAAAGAAGTTAGCTTACGAGTTCTATGGGTTTAGTTTATAGGAGAAGAAGAGATAGTTAACGTATCAAAGAGACGAATAAGACTAATGCTAGATTCACTCACAACAAGAACAAACAATACAGAAAACAAGAAAGAACCCTTATTTTGTTGCATTCTAAATAAAAAGCATTAATTTTGCCTCAGATTTCAATAAGAGGGGTGCCTTAATATAACGGGCTGAGATCATACCCATTAACCTGATCCGGATAATGCCGGCGGAGGGAAAAATAGAAAAGTCCCCTTTTCTGTTTAATTAAACTTTTAATAGTAATGAAAAAAAGAGCTATAATGCTGGCCGGGATACTTGTATCCGGCTCTATGTCTTTTGCCCAAAAAGCGCAAAAAGACAGTGTGAAAATTGTGCATCTACAAGAGGTGCAGGTCATCTCTACTCGTGCCACGGAAAAAACGCCAATGGCTTTCACCAATGTAAACAAGGAACAAATCAGTAAGCAAAATCTCGGGGTGGACATTCCGTATTTGCTTAGTCTCACTCCTTCGGCTTTAACAACATCGGACGCAGGAGCCGGAATCGGTTATACTTCACTGCGCATACGCGGTACGGACGGTACGCGTATCAACATTACGGCTAACGGAATTCCAATGAATGATGCAGAGAGTCATACGGTGTATTGGGTAAACATGCCTGATTTCGCTTCATCACTGAAAGATATTCAAGTACAGCGTGGAGCGGGTACATCAACCAATGGTGCAGGAGCTTTCGGTGGAAGTGTCAATATGCAGACTGAAGGTATCAGCATGATCCCTTACGCAGAGGTAAATGGTTCATACGGTTCTTTCAACACCCACAAAGAAACAGTAAAAGTGGGTACGGGACTACTAAACAATCATTGGGCTTTTGATGCCCGCCTATCTAATATTGGTACGGACGGCTACATTGACCGCGCTTCGGTAGATCTGAATTCATACTTCCTGCAAGGAGGGTATTTTACGGGAAACACTTCAATCAAATTAATCACGTTTAGCGGTTTGGAGAAAACCTATCATGCTTGGAACTACGCTTCGAAAGAAGAGATGGCAGAGCACGGCCGTCGGTATAACTCTGCCGGAGAATATACCGATGCTATCGGCAACACTGCATATTATAAAGATCAGACGGACAATTACCACCAGACTCATTATCAGTTATTGCTAAATCATCAATTATCTCCAACGTGGAACCTAGACGCCGCTTTGCATTACACGAGAGGCAGTGGTTATTATCAGGAATACAAGACCGACCGTTCGTTAGTGGAATATGGCTTATCTACTTACACGCTGGATGGCACAACAGTAACAGAGAGTGATCTCGTTCGCCAAAAGAAGATGAGTAATGACTTCTACGGAGGCGTGTTCTCTCTTAATTATAATAAAAACCAATTAACTGCTTCCATTGGCGGTGGATTAAATGAATATGATGGCGACCATTTCGGCAAAGTGATTTGGGTAAGAAACTACGTTGGTTCCTTGAATCCCGAACAAGAATATTACCGAAGCACAGCAAAAAAAATAGATGGAAACCTCTATGCGAAAGCTAATTATGAATTGGATGGTGGTTTGAACATCTACGGAGATTTGCAATATCGCCACATCAACTACAAGATAGACGGAGCTAATGACAATTGGGACTGGAACACCAATGCCATGCAGCAATTGGATATCAATGACAATTTCAATTTTCTGAATCCGAAGGCAGGTGTGAACTGGGAACTGAACAAGCATAACCGACTTTATGCTTCTTTTTCTGTGGCTCAAAAGGAACCCACACGAAACAACTACACGGATGGTAAGTTTAGTGAGTATCCCAAAGCTGAACGTCTACTCGATTATGAACTCGGTTATGCATATGCCGACACATGGTTTAGCGCCGGAGCCAATCTCTATTATATGGATTACAAAGACCAATTGGTGCTAACCGGAGAATTGAATGAAATAGGTGAAGCTATCGCCGCCAATGTACCCGATAGCTACAGAATGGGCGCAGAACTAATGATGGGTGCGAAGTTGAATAAGAATTTCCGTTGGGACGTGAATGCTACTTTTAGCCGAAACAGAGTACAGAACTTCATTGAAACACTTTATGAAAACGAAGAGGCAAACCCCATTGAAATAAAACATGGCGATACCCCGATTGCATTCTCTCCGGATTTAATTCTGAACAACATCTTCAGCTTTAACTATAAAGGTTTCGACGCAAGTTTGCAATCACAATACGTTAGCAAGCAATATCTTAGCAATGCGAAACAAAGCGATCAAATGCTGGATGCTTATTTTGTAAGTAATCTGAGCTTAGCATATACTCTCCAATTGCCACATGTAAAGTCAGCCAGCGTGGGTGTTACCGTTTATAATCTCTTCAACGAAGAATATGAGAACAACGGATATGCAGGGAGTGGATATTATATAGACGGAAGTAACAAAGAACGTTACAATTATTCAGGTTATGCCGCTCAGGCAGGTACGAACGTGATGGCACATCTTACGCTACGCTTCTGATGAATTATCTCGAAATCATAGGAACTCTCATAGGCTTGCTTTATCTCTGGTTAGAGTATAAAGCAAGCATCTATCTATGGATAGCCGGCATCATCATGCCGGCCATCTATATCTTTGTGTATTACGATGCCGGACTTTATGCCGACACAGGTATCAACGTCTACTATCTGCTTGCTGCCATCTATGGATGGGTCGTATGGCAAAAAGGAAACAGTAAAAAGATTGATTTGCCTATCAGGCATACTCCCATCCAACGGATTCTTCCACTGGCGGCTGTGTTCGTTGCTTCTTTTTTTGCCATTGCATGGCTGCTGATAAATTATACCGATAGTAATGTTCCCTGGCTGGACAGTTTCACGACCGCTCTTAGCATCATCGGGATGTGGTTACTCGCACAGAAGTATGTGGAACAATGGCTAGCATGGATAGCAGTAGATGTTGTAAGTTGCGGACTGTACGTCTATAAAGGACTTGATTTCACCGCTGTTTTGTATGGACTTTATTCCGTTATTGCTATCTTTGGCTATTATAAATGGATACGATTGATGAACAAAACATCACAAACAACATGAAACATTACCCTCTACTGACAAAGACCAGCTTTGTAGAAACAGTAATACTAGCAAACGGGGAATATCCCACTCACTCTATACCTGTCGCTTTACTGGAACACGCACCTTATGTGGTGTGCTGTGACGGTGCGGCTGATACTTACATTCTTCAGGGACATACGCCTGATATTATCATTGGAGACGGTGATTCTATCTCCGGAGAAAACAAGAAACGCTTCCAAAACATTCTGCACACAAGTTCCGACCAAGAAACGAATGACCAAACAAAAGCGGTCAATTACTGCTTCGAAAACGGAAAAAAGAAGGTCTTGATCGTTGGCGCTACAGGAAAGCGAGAAGATCACACATTGGGCAATATTAGTTTGTTAATGGATTATCTGGACAAGGAAGTACAGGTAGAGATGGCAACGGACTACGGTGTATTTACTCCCATATGCGGCGATGCTACGTTTGATTGTTATCCGGGCCAACAGATTTCTATCATTAATTTTGATGCATCAGAAGTAAGAGGCGACGGATTGGTTTACCCGCTCAGCGACTTCACTAATTGGTGGCAAGGAACATTGAACGAAGCAATAAACGCCACCTTCACTATATATGCAAAAGGAAGATATTTGATTTTCAGAGCGTACTAGATAAACCGACATCGTCTATTCGTGTTTACCTAGCGTTAACATGGAGCGGGAACAAAAAGAAAAAAGTCCGATCAGGCAAAGCATCACACCCGAGATAATAAACATATTGCTCAGCCCTATCGCATCGGCAATGGCTCCGGCGGCAACCAGCCCAACCATGGATGGCAGAATGGCCAAGCTGAAATAAACGGAAAAGATGCGCCCGAGAATGGCCGAAGGTATTTGTTGCTGAATCACCGCAATAAAAGAAGCATTGTACACGCTCCCTGCTATACCTCCTGCAAGTGTAAGAAACACAAAGAGCCAGAAGCCTGTTTCGGGTAATATGCCCGAGAAGTAAAAGCTTAAGCCAATGGCAATATACATCAGATTAATCAATAGTACTTTATTCACTTTTAATGCAAAGATACCCATGATAGCTCCTCCTATGAGCATACCTGCCCCCCATGCCACTTCCACGACACTCATCTGAAAAGCATCTCCTGAGAAATGTTTCAGCGTCATCAACGGGAACAAAACGGCAACCGGCATCAATACGAAAGTGGCCAATACGGAAAACGAAACCAGAGGAATAATACCTTTGATGCCTTTCACTGTGTGTACTGCGTCCTTAAGTTCAAACAGAACTCCAATACGCTTGTTTTCCTCTTTCTCGGGGTTAGGTATATGGACAAATAAGAGTGAAACGCAAGCTATCAATGCGCCTCCAACATCCAGAAGCAGAATATAACTGATATCCATAAAGCCGATAAACAAAGCGCCTAATGCCGGACCGGCAATATTACAAACCGACTCCAGCATCTGGTTAATTCCTGCTATGCGTGTTAGTTGGTCGGTAGGAGCTAACAAAGGAACAGAGGCTTGCATGGCAGGCATGTGAAAAGCCGAACCCACAGAGCGTAGAGCCAAGAGTACATAAATATGCCAGACTTCAGCTATTCCAAGAAAGAAGAGAATGGCGAGTAAGAACGTACAAAGTGCAATGAATGAATCGGCCAGAATCATGGTCAGTTTCCTGTCCCAACGATCAATATAGACTCCGGCAACCAAGCCTATGATAGACTGGGGAAGTAAAGCTGCCAAAGCAGATAAGGCCAACACCTGTGCAGAACCGGTTTCAAAACTAAGCCATAAGATTAAAGCAAAACTAACGATAGAGCTGCTTAAAATAGAGAACAACTGTCCTGTCCAAATGACTGCAAAAACACTTTTCCAATTACCCATATCCGATAGTTATATAAAAATCCCGTGCAGAAAAATTCTGAACGGGATTCCTACTGTATCTAACTGCTTAAAGACTTAACAAATAAGATTTGAAATCAGCAAAGTCTTTGCTCATCTCCAAGCTCTTCTTTTCACCTTTCATGAATTCTTGTAACTTAGCGGGAATAGTGACTTTATCAGGAATAATGCCCTCTACTGTTTCAAGAAACTTAGCGGGATGAGCCGTTTCAAGGAATACGCCTACCTCACCGTCTTTCAATCCTTCCTTAAGCGCACGATAGCCACAAGCGCCATGCGGGTCAAGCAGATAATGTGTTTCCTGGTAAACGTTCTGCAACGTTTCACTGATCTGTTCGTCGGTATAGGTGGCACCTGTTATTTCTGCTGAAATGGCCGCATGAGAGTGAGCATACAAGTCCAGTACACGGGCAAAGTTACTCGGATCACCCACATCCATGGCATTCGCAATGGTAGCAATAGACGGACGGGGATTGTACTGACCTGTTTGCAGGTACTGATAGAAGATATCATTCTTATTATTGGCAGCAATGAAACGGCTGATAGGCAGTCCCATTTGTTTGCCAAACAAACCCGCCGTAATGTTTCCAAAGTTTCCACTGGGTACAGAGACCACCATCTTATCCGCTTTACCCAATTTCTTTAGTTGCGCATAAGCATAGAAGTAATAAAAAGCCTGCGGCAGGAAACGAGCGACGTTGATGGAATTAGCAGAGGTAAGCAATAAATGCTTATTCAATTCTTCGTCCATAAACGCCAGTTTCACCAATGCCTGACAGTCGTCAAAAGTTCCGTCTATCTCTAAAGAAGTGATGTTCTGCCCCAGAGTAGTGAATTGCTTCTCTTGTATCTCACTAACCTTTCCTTTCGGATAAAGTACATAGACATGAATGCCTTCCACACCGAGAAAACCGTTGGCTACGGCACTTCCCGTGTCGCCCGAAGTAGCAACCAATACATTTACATTTTTGAGCCCTTCTTTACGGATAAAATAGCCAAGCAAACGTGCCATGAAGCGACCGCCTACATCTTTGAAAGCCAACGTAGGGCCATGAAACAGTTCCAGAGAATAGATATTCCCATTGACAGGAACCAGAGGTACATCGAAGCTAAGTGTGTCATACACTATTTCTTTCAATGTATCTGCCGGTACATCTTCGCCAAAGAAAGCGTCTGCCACCTGATAAGCGATCTCCTGGAAAGAAAGTGTTTCAATGGTTTCAAAGAATTCGCTAGGCAGAGGTTTGATTGTTTCGGGCATAAAGAGCCCCTTGTCTGATGCAAGCCCTTTGATCACCGCCTCTTGTAAAGAAGCCATCGCAGCTTGTTTGTTGGTACTGTAATACTTCATCATACTATTGGTTTGAATGCATAAATTCTTTCATAAACTCATCTCCCTTCAACACTCCATAGTCACCCTCACAAGCGGCTACTTCATCATACGTTTGTACCGAATCGGGAGTAATTCCCGGATACCAGATAAGGAACGGGATAGGGTCTGAAGTATGTGTTCTGAGTTCACAGGGAGTAGGATGATCAGGAAGTACAGCGATAGCCACCGGTTCTTTCCAATCTTTCACCGTTTCATAAATCGGGCCGACAGCACGACTATCCAAGTTTTCAATGGTTCTGAGTTTCAATGCTACATCCCCTTCGTGTCCGGCTTCATCACTGGCCTCAATATGTAGATAAACGAAATCATCTGTCTTCAATGCCTCCAAAGCAGCAGCTACTTTGTTTTCGTAATTCGTATCATAAAGTCCGGTAGCCCCTTCCACAAGCAATCGGCGCAGTCCGGCATAATAACCGATACCTCGAATTAAATCAACGGCAGAAATCACAGAGCCCGACTTTATTTGTGGGAAAGTATCGGAGAGTGTTTCCATCTTCGGGCGATAGCCGGGAGACCAGGGCCAGATGCTATTGGCAGGATCCTTTCCTTCAGCCATCCGCTTTAAATTTAACGGATGATTCTTCAACAGCTCTTGCGATTTTAAAATTAGCTCGTTAATCAAGTCGGCCGTTTCCTGCGCTTCAGGTATCAGCGGCTTCACTAACAATGGGCGGAACGGATGAAGCGGTACATCATGAGGAGGGGTACAATCCAATTGCTTATTACCTCCTTTGATGACCAATAAATGACGATAAGACACACCTGTGTGAAAAGTCACCCGATCGTTTCCCAACTTCTCTTGCAAATATTGAATCAGCACATCTGCTTCTTCAGTAGTGATGTGTCCCGAAGAATGATTCTTCAGGATCTCACCTTCCACACAAATCAGGTTACAGCGCATTGCCATCTCTCCCGGTTTGAGGTCAATACCGATGCTTGCTGCTTCCAGAGCACCTCGACCTTCGTACACCTTCGGTAAGTTGTAACCCAGTACGGATAAATTAGCTACTTCGCTACCCGGATGAAAGCCTTCGGCTACCGTCTGTAACCTACCGTTGCGTCCCATCCGGGCGAGCATATCCATATAAGGCGTCTTTGCATATTGCAGGAGCGTCTTATCTCCCAATGACTTCACTGGCCAATCGGCCATTCCGTCTCCCAATATAATGATGTGTTTCATCTTCTTTTTCTTTATACATTAGCTATACTCATGATATCGGCAAATACTCCGGCAGCTGTTACTCCGGCGCCGGCACCATATCCCTGAATCATCATCGGATATTCTTTATAACGTTCTGTAGTAAGCAGAATAATATTATTACTCCCTTCGAGCCCGTAGAACGGATGACTGGTATCTACCTCCTGTAATCCTACAGAAGCTTTCCCATTCTCCAATTTAGCCACGAACCGCCAATGTTTGTTCTCCTCAACCAAGACTTTGCGACGGGCTTCAAATTCTACATCCAGACTAGGAACACGGTTCCAGAATTCGTCCAATGATCCTTCAAAAAAACTGCTCGGAACAAACAGATTCTTTTCCACCTCTTCTTGTTCCAGCTTATATCCGGCTTCGCGTGCCAGAATCACCAATTTACGGATCACGTCTTTTCCACTGAGATCGATACGCGGATCCGGTTCGGAATAGCGTTCTTCCTGAGCCATCTTAATCGTCCGACTAAAGGGAACATCAGCACTGATCTTATTGAAGATATAATTCAACGTGCCTGAGAGTACCGCTTCTATCTTCAGAATCTTATCGCCACTGTTGATCAAGTCATTAATCGTATTGATGATCGGAAGTCCCGCACCCACGTTTGTTTCAAACAAGAACTTTACCCCACGGTGACGGGCTATCTGCTTCAACTCCCGATAGTCTTCATACTTAGAGGAAGCTGCTATTTTATTGGCTGCGACCACCGATATATTATTTTGCAGGAAGTCCTTATATAAGGAAGCAACCTCAGGACTAGCCGTGCAATCGACAAAGACAGAATTAAAGATATTCATCCCAATCACTTCATCATGAAGAATTTCGGTAGAGCTCTCAATTCCTTTTTGCTGCAACTCTTCCTGATAATGGGCCAGATCGAGTCCTTCGCGGCAGAACATCGCATGAGCACCATCTGCAATACCTACCACATTTAGTTTCAAGCCATTCTCGTGTGCCAATCTCTGTTGCTGGCAACGGATTTGATCAATCAAGCTGCTACCAACAGTCCCTACCCCACAGATAAACAAGTTCAGGACTTGATATTCTGAAAGAAAGAAGGAATCATGAATCACATTGAGTGACTTACGAAGAGATTTTGCCTCAACAACAAATGAGATATTGGTTTCGGAAGCACCTTGCGCACAAGCTATTACGTTAATACCATTCCGTCCCAACGTGCCAAACAGTTTACCTGCAATGCCCGGAGTATGTTTCATGTTCTCTCCAACAATGGCCACCGTAGCAAGATCTTTTTCGGCACAAACCCGGGCTATCTCGCCCATCTCTATCTCCTTGGCAAACTCCTCATTCAATACTTCACAAGCCAAATCGGCATCAGCATTGCGCACACCAATAGAAGTGCTGTTTTCTGACGAAGCCTGCGACACGAGGAATACACTAATTCCACTTTTAGCCAAAGTTTTAAAGATGCGATAGTTCACGCCAATGACACCAACCATGCCCAGACCCTGAACAGTAATCAAACTGGTATCGTTAATAGACGATATGCCTTTGATGGCTTTACTCTCGGGGCTCGATACATTTTGCTTAATCACTGTACCTGCTCCTTCCGGATTGAATGTATTTTTAATAAGAATGGGAATATTCTTGTGATAAACAGGGTAAATGGTAGGTGGGTACACCACCTTGGCACCAAAGTTACAAAGTTCGGTAGCCTCTACATAGCTCAATTCATTAATCGTATATGCAGTGCTGATTACACGTGGATCGGCCGTCATGAATCCATCCACATCTGTCCATATTTCAAGGCTGTCGGCATTGAGAGCAGCAGCAAGAATTGCCGCCGTATAGTCCGAGCCGCCACGTCCCAGATTCGTTACATCACCACTTACTTTATCCGAGGAGATAAATCCCGGTGCTACAGAAACTTTCGGCATCACCTGAAACGATTCCCTGATAAGAGAGTTGGTCAACTCCACATCCAATGTATGCTTGGAATGTTTATGCTCAGTTTTTATAAAGGCCCGCGAATCAAACCACTTGGCACCCGTTATTAACTTTGCCACTATAATAGAAGAAAGCCTCTCTCCGTAACTGACAATGGTATCAGATGTTTTCGGAGAAAGGTCTTTTATTAGATAAATACCTTGAAAGATATCCTTCAGTTCGTTGAGAAGTTCACCCACCTGTCGCTGTAGGAGTGACTGTTCATCAACGGCAGGAATGACTTCTTTAATCATTGCAACATGCCGATAGACAATTTCACGGAACTCTCCTTCATACGCAGGGTCTCCTGCTGCGGCCATTTTGGACATGTGAATCAGTTTATCTGTGATTCCGCCTAACGCCGAAACAACTACTACTACAGGCTCTTCTGCCGACTCTACTATCTTTTTTACGCTTAAAATGCTGTTCACGGAACCTACGGATGTTCCGCCGAATTTCATTACTTTCATGAAGATGTTTATTTAAGAACAGTTGTCCCGAATGGAGTGGGACAATGATGATTAAAATATAAATTTAAGAAAATGCCTACCGTCTGTAAGCGTGAATCACGTAGAAACACAAAACTATCCTCAACCCCTAAGGGTTGTGGTGCACATGGATGTGGTAATATGTGAATAGTTACGAATCATTGTCTCTGTCTCTACCTTTTTTGATGAGTGCTGCAAAAATAAGAATAAAAACAATCAATCTATTACTTTTTCCCTGTTTTTTCTTCTAAAAGAACTCTCATTTAACAATTAAGATGATTCTTAGCAAGCAGGTGTTTCTTATTAGGCATGGATATCTACCTACAGAATTCAGAGAACGGATGAATCGTTCCATCACAGGAGAAATCAGTATGTAAAAGCAGGCTTTCTTATTTATTATCCTTATTTTTGCCTTTATTCTAACGAACGAGGAGAGGAATGGCAAAAGAAAAGACTGTTTATGTATGCAGCAATTGCGGACAGGAGTCGCCCAAATGGGTTGGTAAATGTCCGGGGTGCGGAGAATGGAATACATACGTAGAAGAGATTGTACGAAAAGAAATTACGAGCAAGCGACCCGTATCGGGAATAGAAACGGTAAAAACAAAACCGATTACACTAGATGACATTGAGGCTGACGATGAGCCGCGAATGGACATGCACGACGAAGAGCTAAACAGGGTATTGGGTGGCGGACTGGTTCCGGGTTCGTTGGTACTTATCGGCGGAGAACCGGGTATCGGGAAATCTACGCTCGTATTGCAAACGGTACTTCACATGCCGGAACGACGCGTGCTCTATGTGTCGGGAGAAGAAAGTGCCCGCCAACTAAAGATGCGGGCGGACAGACTCACCGACGCATCAAGCGATTGCCTCATTGTTTGCGAGACTTCCCTGGAGCAGATTTATGTTCATATAAAAAACACCCGACCTGACTTAGTCATTCTTGACTCCATACAAACCATCTCTACCGAAATACTTGAATCCTCTCCGGGTAGTATTGCGCAGGTACGGGAATGCGCGGCGTCTATCTTACGCTTTGCCAAAGAGACGCATACGGCAGTGTTACTCATCGGACATATTAATAAGGAGGGAAGCATTGCCGGACCAAAGGTATTGGAACACATTGTGGACGCAGTCCTGCAGTTTGAAGGCGACCAGCATTATATGTATCGCATCCTGCGAAGTATCAAAAACCGCTTTGGAAGCACTGCCGAACTAGGCATCTACGAAATGAGACAAGACGGATTGCGGCAAGTGAGCAACCCGTCAGAATTGCTGCTGTCTCAAGATCATGAAGGAATGAGCGGGGTAGCTATCGCTTCGGCTATAGAGGGAGTAAGACCGTTTCTCATCGAAACGCAAGCATTGGTGAGTTCTGCCGTTTACGGCAATCCGCAACGTTCGGCAACGGGATTCGATCTTCGGAGAATGAACATGCTCTTGGCTGTGCTAGAGAAACGGGTAGGCTTTAAGCTTGCTCAAAAAGATGTGTTTCTCAACATTGCCGGCGGATTAAAAGTGAATGACCCTGCTATAGACTTGGCGGTGATTAGCGCCATTCTATCCTCTAACATGGATACAAGCATCGAATCGGATATTGCGATGGCGGGCGAAATAGGGCTTTCAGGCGAAATTCGTCCGGTAAACCGCATAGAACAACGCATTGGCGAAGCGGAGAAGCTAGGCTTCAAGCGGTTTGTATTACCTAAATATAACTTGCAGGGAATAGACACCAAGAGAATAAAGATAGAGCTGATACCGGTCAGAAAAGTAGAAGAGGCTTTCAGAGCCTTGTTTGGATAAAACAGATGAATCCAGGCTGAGGGTTACTTAAAGAACAAGAATCGTTCTAATCTGTTAATCTGTAGTGAAGTATATAAATAGTAAACAATGATACAAGAATACCAATTAAGAATTCTGCCAGAACAGGCAGCCAGCGAACAAGTACTGAAGCAGTACATTGCACGTGAGAAAGGTTTAGACCTAGATAAAATAACTGCTACGCGCATTCTGAAACGAAGCATTGATGCTCGGCAACGGACAGTGTTGGTAAACCTGAGTGTAAGGGTGTACATCAACGAGGTGCCGGCAGACGATGAATATTTGCATACCCTATATAATAATGTAGAAGACAAACCGCAGGTGATTGTGGTTGGAGCAGGTCCGGGCGGACTCTTTGCTGCTTTGCGACTTATTGAGTTGGGACTAAAACCTATTCTGGTGGAGCGTGGCAAGAGCGTGCGCGAGCGAAAAACGGATATTGCTCTCATTAGCAAGGAGCACATCATTGATCCTGAATCAAATTATAGTTTCGGAGAAGGCGGGGCCGGTGCGTTCTCGGATGGCAAGTTATATACCCGTAGCAAGAAACGGGGCAATGTGGACAAGATATTAAACGTCTTCTGCCAACACGGGGCAAGTGCCTCTATTCTGGCCGACGCACACCCGCACATTGGTACAGACAAATTGCCAAAGGTGATTGAGAACATGCGAAATACGATTCTTTCTTGTGGTGGAGAGGTGCACTTCGACACACGAATGGATGCATTAATTATCAAGGACAACAAACTGGAAGGTATTGAAACTAATACAGGAAAGACATTCCTCGGTCCGGTGATACTGGCTACGGGACATTCGGCACGGGATGTATACCGCTGGTTGGCAGCCAACAATGTAGCGATCGAACCCAAAGGCTTGGCCATAGGTATTCGCTTGGAACATCCTTCGGAACTCATTGACCAAATACAATATCATAACCAGGCAGGACGAGGCAAGTATTTACCGGCTGCGGAGTACAGCTTCGTAACACAGATAGACGGACGGGGAGTGTATAGCTTTTGTATGTGTCCGGGTGGTTTTGTCGTTCCTGCTGCTACAGGCCCTGAACAGGTAGTGGTGAACGGTATGTCGCCTTCTAATCGTGGCTCGAAATGGAGCAACGCAGGCATGGTAGTCGAGATCCAGCCCGATGACGAGGAGATAGATAAATGGATGGCAAGCAACGGCATAACAGAAGATAACACGCCTTCCGTGCTCAAAACCCTTCGGTTTCAGGAAGAGGTTGAAAGACAAAGCTGGCTGCAAGGGGGCATGAAGCAAACAGCTCCCGCACAACGCATGGTCGACTTTACAAACCGTAAACTAGGCAGTGAGTTGCCTAAATCATCTTATAGTCCGGGGCTGCTGGCCTCTCCCCTACACTTTTGGTTGCCCGGATTTATCTCCAAAAGATTGTCGCAAGCCTTTATACAGTTTGGGCGCACAAGCCGCGGCTTTCTTACCAACGAAGCAGTGCTGATTGGAGTAGAGACACGCACCTCCTCACCCGTGCGCATCGTACGCGACAAAGAGACGCTGCAACACACCGTTGTGCAAGGACTTTTTCCTTGCGGTGAAGGAGCAGGATATGCCGGTGGCATCGTTTCGGCAGGTATTGACGGAGAGCATTGCGCTGAGGCTGTTGCCGCATTTCTCAAAAATGAACTTTAATACGCTACCTTATGGAAATAGCCATTATTAATCCGGACACACTCTCGGCCATCGGGCTAAAGAAGCTTCTTGGCGAGATAAGTCAGGAGTTCGTCATTCGCACATTTGCGGACTACGGATCGTTGGCCGATGATACGCCCGATATGTACACGTGGTATTTCATCTCTTCCCAAACCTACGTCCTTTATAATTCTTTCTTCCTGCCTCGAAAAGAGAAAACGGTGATTCTGATGCACGGCATCAGTTTCAACACCCCATCGGCAGGCAACCACATACTTAACATGTTTCTTCCCGAGAAGATGATGAAAGCAGAACTGGCCAAGTTTTTCTCGGACAGTATTCCACTGAGTAGTTTGGATGAAGAAGCGGAGCTTTCGCCCCGGGAGATAGAAGTATTGACATTGGTCACGAAAGGGTTTATTAATAAGGAGATAGCCGACAAGCTGAACATCAGTCTGACCACCGTCATCACTCATCGCAAAAACATCACAGAAAAGCTCGGGATAAAGTCTGTTTCGGGCCTCACCATGTATGCCGTGATGAACGGATACGTGGAAGCCGACAGGATATAATGCTGAGTCTCTCACTATCAAAGTACTAAAAAGCCTCCCGGACACTTCCGGGAGGCACAAACAAAACAAATAAAAACTGTGATTCACATCATGAGTATCTCTTTATCATTCAATTCGGTTAAGAGCAACGGGATACAATCGAACAAGCTTCTCTAACTGTTTTGCATACAGTTCCGACTTCAAGTCCAACCGTTTACGCTCATCTTTCATTTCCTCAAAAGGGAAGCGAAATAACAAATTATCTCCCCTGCACATCTTCTTTCGTATCACACGGACAACATTGAAAGGCAAGCTCACAAAACAAAGTTTATTGTCCCGCCTTCTCCGATACCAGATTCCATCCCCGTGCACATCCTCCATTTTCAAATCCAGAAGATCAACGAATGCTATTTCACCGGCCCAATGCTTTAACAACAAAAGGTTCCGTGCAGCCAGCAAGTGCTCATCTTTAATACGGGCTTTTAACAGCCACTCCAGTTCCGTCTCCGTGAGGCGGCAGTTAAAGTCAGCCCCGGGAGAAACCCGTTCAAAGCCATTCTCAAGAGAGCAAAGTACTTTGGCCCCACTTAGCCTGCAAGTATCCACATACACCTGCCACAATAAATCCAAAAAATCAGAAATCTCTTCCGCCGAACAACCCGTATTTTGCAGATACGCCCTAAAACCCAGAAACCAATCCGTGTCTATCATCCTGACATCCATAAGAACAACCCTCGGAGAATATCCCAGCAACTTCTTCAGCAAAGCAGAGTAAGATTGAGCCTCGCTCTTTTTATTGATCCGACGAACATTCCTGATTAATTTCCTCAGGTGAACCACCGGCATTAAAAGCGTCAGGTTGTGTTTATAAAGGCGCACAATATCCATCACGCCAAAATCAAGCACAAGTTCCTTAAGCAGACTGATGGCATATTGCAATTCCAAAACGTCCTCTATAATAGACAAAGTCCCGGCGCGCTTGCATATACCACTTGTGCTCAACAACAGAGATCTCAAATCCTCCAAATCCTTTTTTGACAAATGATATGAATCGTTGATCGTTCTCCTTCTGTTCCGATGCTCCACCACCAGTTTCATCGGTGAGATTCCGTCAAGGGAGGCGGCAATCTTATCCATCGTATCCACGGATAAGATGATTAAAGAATCTTCAGTAATCATAAGTTGATCTGTTTTTCATTGTATTTCCTTGTTTCTTGATATGTATAACTCTACTGTTCAGGAGAGTCCAGAAGTAATTCCGTCTCGATCTCGTTCACCGTCCATCCTCTTACCGAAACCGAACTCACGCTGCTGCTAACCGGTTGTACGCTCAGCGTGCCCTGGTAGTTTGTTCCGGCCGCCAGCGTGGAAAGTCCGCTGGAAGTCACATTCACACTGGTGGTCAGTTTGGTGCCGTCCACCGTCAGGGCGATCACCAGATTGCCGCTCATGGCGGTGGTGACAGGCACAAGCAGCGCCACCACGGTAGCGGAACTGCCTGATTCGATGCCGGTGATCTGAGGATCGAACGCCACAACACCCGCAAAAGACTGATAAACGCCGGTAAACAGGTTCAAGGTGGCCGAAGCATTCAGTCCGGCATTCGAAAGACTTACAGCGCTCACCGCACAGGTTCCACTGTAAGAAGCGTCACGGGCAATGATCAGGGTCATTTGCGCATAAGCGTGACTCAGGTTGAGCGCAAGGGTATTTGATGTGGCGCTCAGGCCGGTTCCTGCCGAAGCATAACAAAAGTCGGCATCGGCGGAGTATTGCCGCGAAGTGAGCGACACAGCCGTGGCATCGGTCAGCGAGGAACTATAAGGGTAGTAGGCGCACATCGAAGGCGCGTTCGTGCCCAGCACCACGGGACTGTCACTGCTCCACGGATTACCGAAGGTGTATTTCACATTGCTACGCGCCGTGTAGCCGTTGTCACTGCCCACGAACATGCCGATACTCCCTGAAGTCAGGGCAGTGCCCGCTATCGATACGCTGGAAAGCGATAAGTTCGCCGTAACTTCGTCCACAGAGGTATCTTTATCTTTTCCACATCCCGACAAGAGTCCCACAAGGACCGCCGCTAATAAAATATTACTTTTCATCATTCTTTATTATTGTTAGAGTTTCTATATTTTATATAGTTTGTCTTTCGGGGAGTTAATTTTCTTGAACACACCGTACTCCGAAGCCGTAAGCCCGATTGCCGCTAGTCGAATTCACGCCACTGCTGTTGAAGATCAGGCAACTGGCATTGGCAGCACTAATCACAGAGGACCAACAGAAACCTGACGCGCCCACGGTGCCCAACGCTCCCGTAGAGGAACTGCGGTAACCCGAAGCAGGATACCACGAGCCGGGAACAGGCATATAAATACGACCGTTACCTCCCCAATTAGAATTGGAGGTAGAGGAGTCCCAACTACTGAAAGCCTCAATGGGAGGCACCTTCCAGCCCTCGGGACAGGGATCGTAAACAGTTTTAATGGTACCCCAGAGCACATCGTTCTGAGCAATGCTACTACCTGCGTACCAATCATAAGGAGTGGATGCACGATAGTAGAACACTCCCGGATTACGGATAGCAGTTGACAAATTATTGGCAGAAGTAGTGGGAGCCGTAGTATTCGTGGAAGCATAAGTCGTACTGCCCGAACCGCCTGCATAGAGCGTTTTTAAGGTAGTGCCGCTAGTAGTGCTAGCGCCGACAAAAGGATCCTTACGGCCCCATTGGTAGAACAAGCCCAGCGCTCCCGCGTCACTCTGAGTATCATTCACCGCACCCAGGTTACGGTCCATGAACGTGTAGCTGTTGTAAGTCTCATTCTCACTATCCGGGTCGTAAGACGTCACCCAGATCTGCCAGCTCCAGAGAATATTGTTGGAGGCATCTTTGATGCAAACCACAGCGTTACCGGACTGTCCGCTGCTGTTCACCTTCACCTTGAAGATGCCGTAGGCTTTGTCGCTGTCGTCCGTTTCAATCTCCAGGGAGGAGTTGTCCCGCCAGATCACCGAAGAGCTCCACCCGCTGCCGAGATCGGGAAGCTGTTCGCCAAATTCGGTAGTCTGGTTGGCGCGCTTCACGGGGATGTAGACGAGGCTTTCGGTAGCCGTGCCTACGATGTAACTGTTGGACGTGGCGGTGCGGGAAACGACCCGTTTGTCGTCCGTGGAGAGGCCCGTGAGCGTAATGTTCATTGTATAGTCGGTATTGCGCACGATGTTATAGTCGTTCACATCGTCCGCACCGGGATAGAGGTGATACTCCACGCGGTCGCCCTTGTAGAAGCCGATGAGTTCGATGTAGGTGGCGTCTTCCACGCCGGACTTGCCCGTGGCATCTCCGCCCGCGTTGCTACCCGTGCCCCGGCGGTTGTCGGGAAGGTAATACACCAGGCTATCGCTATCGGGCGTGCCGGAGAGGGTAAGGTCGGTCACTTCGCCGTCGTGCAGGGTCGGCGTAGTGGGGAACACGGAATCATCCGTGGGAGCCGTGAAGTAAAACTCGTCGGGCACGTTGCACACCCGCGCCGAGGTCAGTATCAATTCCGTGGCAAGGGAAGCAGTGATGGTATATTTCAGGGTGACACGCGCCACCATGCGTTCCAGTTCCACCGTCTGCGAAATCACCGATTCGGTAACCTCCAATTCAAGATCGCCCATCATGGGAAGGCTGCCGGAGGTCAGTTGAAGCCCCGCTTCCGTGGTGATGTTCAGCATGCCCGCCTTGAAGGCGGCCTCCGAGGAGGGATCGGTGGTGAAAGCATCCTCTCCCATATTGGCCACCACATAGATATGGCTCTGTACCCCGCTATCGTTATACGTCAGTTTCACGCCGAAAGCTTTGTCAAGGCCGCTATCCTTATATATTTTCTTTTCAAAATTGCCGTCGATAAACTGAAGCACCCATGCGTTATGCAATACCGCATCATTCACGGAAGATGGGTCGGTGCTACGACTTTGAACAGCAGTACCGCTACTCAAAAGTCCGGCAGAGGCACTCTTCAGCGACAGGCTCACCTCCACGCCGGAAGAGGAGTCCACAGGCGCAGCATCGTTCATCTCATTGCCGCAAGAACTTGCCAGAAGCAATGTAAATAGTACAATTAAAGTTTCTATCTTTTTCATATTTGCTCGTTTCTCAGTTTAGACAACTTTTAGTTTATTCATTAATAAAGGCGACAGGCGAATGAGACTCTTACCCCGGAAAGTAAGAGTTCACCCATGCCTGAATACAGTTCGTTTTTTAGTTAAAAATCCGGGTAATCTTATTTCTTCTTTTCATCCATTTTTGTTCACACACTTGATGTACTTCGTTTTAACCTGATAAGGACAAACCTGTGTATGAAACAGATAAGCTGATTGCTGATAAGCTTTCCAAAAAACACCTTCTTTATAAAGATGAATCTCTCCCTTATTGGCTAACTCTAACGTTAGTCACTTGTTTTCATTCTTTTTCGCAAACCGCCTTACGGCGGTGATGAACTGCGGGCTTTTAATGCCCGCAGCAAATAATCGAATGCGCGCCACAAGGGCGCTTAATTTTCTTGGACACAGCGCACTCCGAAGCCGTGCGCCCGAGTGCCGCTGTAAGCCGGATTCACGCTACTGCTGCTGAAGTTCATGCTACTGGTAAGGGTAACAGTAACACTAACCGCAGATGACCAACAGAAGCCGTCCGTGCCCACGTTGCCCAACGTTCCCGTAGAGGAGCCAACGCGCCTGCCGCCGGCAGGATACCAAGAACCCGAAGCGGCAGTGAAGGTACGACCCAAATTAGTCGTGCTCCAAGTTGATGTAGATGTGGACCATGTACTGAACGCAGCCACAGGAGCAACCTTCCAACCCGAAGGACAAGGATCGTAAACTGTTTTGGTTACACCCCAAAGCACATCGTTCTGAGTAGTGCTGCTACCGCAATACCAGTCATAAGGAGTGGAAGCATCATAATAGAATACACCCGGATTACGAACAGCAGTCTCCAAATTATTGGCAGAAGTAGTGGGAGCCGCAGTATTCGTGGAAGTATAAGTCGTGCTACCCGAACCGCCGGAATAAAGAGTTTTTAAAGTCGTATTACCTGATGTAATGACACTTGAACCCGCAAAAGGATCCTTACGACCCCATTGGTAAAGCAAACCCAATGCAGTCGCAGTGCCTGCCACGTCACTTGTGGCACCCAGATTACGATCCATAAACGTATAGCTGTTGTAAGTCTCATTCTCACTATCCGGATCGTAAGACGTCACCCAGATCTGCCAGCTCCACAAAACATTGTTGGAGGCATCTTTGATGCAAACCAGAGCGTTACCCGTAGCACTCATGTCGGAAGCTTTCACCGTGAAAAAACCTTCACTTTGCAAAGTGGCGTCATCCGTGGTGATGGTCAGCCCACTGTTGTCGCGCCAGAGGATGGAGGAAGTCCAACCCGTGGTGATGTCGGCAAGTTGCTCACCGAGCGCGGCGGTCTGGTTGGCGCGCTTCACAGGAATATTAATACTGGAGCCGGAACGGACAATATAGGTATTGGCCAACGGGGTTTTCTTCACGCGGGCATCGTTCTCGTAGATACCGGTGATGGCGGCACTCACGGTGTAGGTGGTGTTGCGTGTCAGGTCGTAGTTGGCGATGGCGTCTTCCCCGGGGTAGATGTTGTAGGTGATCTCATCCCCGTCACTGTAGCCCACCAGCTGGATGCAGGTGGCACCCGTGATGCCGGTCTTCCCGGCCTGGGTAGTGCTGGTACCGTCACCACGCATGTTTTCCGGAAGATAGAAAGAGAGTAACACGGCACTGCTTGTCTGGTCGGTGGCGGTAATAGCTTCGTAATCGAAGTCACGCAGCGTGACGTCCGTCAGCGCGGGGAAGGTGGTGGCGGCGGCATCCTTGTAAGGGAAGCTCTTGCCCGGCACACTCTTCAAGCGAACCGACTTGATCAGGAAACCGCTCGGAAGTCCGGTGGAAGCCAACTGAAAGCTGAAGTCCACACGCGAAACCATACGGGTGAGCGTGATCACCTGACTTTCGTTCACAAAGTCGTCAGGAAGCGTCAAAGCGCTCAAAGAACCGAACATCGGCACAAAGCCCGCCGTGGGAAGCACGGAGGCTTCATCGGTAACCGCTATTCCATTGGCCTTGAAGGCGCTTTCCGTGGCGAGCACATCGGGGAAAGCATCGGGGCCCACATTGGCCACGAAATAGAGGTTGCTGGTCTGGCCCGACACATTGGTGGAGAGATCCATGCGGAAATCAGCCACATCCACCGAACTGAAATATTGCCTGCGCACAAAGCTGCCACCGGTGACGTACTGGAATACCCAGAGGTTACTTATGGCACTTTCGTCCATTCCGCTCACATCCACCGAACGGGTAGTGCTTGCGGAAAAGTCGATGCCCGAAGCATCACCCCCGCCCAGATTCAACACACTGCTACCCCCACGGGTGGAAGAGCCGGCCTGCTCCATGGAGACCGTTTTGAAGGAGAGCTGCACCGCAACCTCCTCACCTGACGAAGTAGTACCGACCGTAGTGTCGTCGGAACAAGCCGCGAAAAATAATGCGGCAGTCAGAAAAATGGATAAATTTTTGAATTTCATATCTTTATTTCTTTTATTTATATCTATATTTTCTCCCCCGGAGCTTACTCTTGGACGCACCGCACCGCACACCCGTTCGACCGGTTGCCGGTGGTAGCCGGATATACGGCACTGCTGTTGAAGGCCAGATCACTGGCATTGATAGTACTAATCGCAGATGACCAATAGTAGCCGGTCGCGCCCACGCCGCTTAACGCTCCCGAACTTTGAACGCGGAAGCCCGTAGCCGGATACCAGGAACCCGAAGCGGCAGTGAAGGTACGACCCAGATTGGTACTATTCCAAGTTGATGTAGATGTGGACCATGTACTGAATGCAGCCAAAGGAGCAACCTTCCAACCCGAAGGACAAGGATCGTAAACCGTTTTGGTTGTACCCCAGAGCACGCCGTTCTGAGTAGTGCTGCTACCGCAGTACCAGTCGTTAGGAGTGGAAGCGTTATAATAGAATACGCCCGGATTACGCACCGAATTCTTCAAATTATTGGCCGAAGTAGTGGGAGCGGTGGTATTGCCCTTGGTATAAGCCGTGCTGCCCGAGCCGCCCGAATAGAACGTCTGAAGAGTAGTGTTATCTGCTGTTGTGGCACTTGATCTCGCCAAAGGATCCTTACGGCCCCATTGATACAGCAAACCCAATGCATTCGCGGTGCCTGCCACGTCACTTGCGGCACCCAGGTTACGATCCATAAACGTGTAGCCGTTGTAAGTCTCATTCTCACTGTCCGGATCGTAAGACGTCACCCAGATCTGCCAGCTCCAGAGAATGTTGGTGCCGTCGGTGATGTAAACCAAAGCATTACCCGTGGCGGTGGTGCTCGAAGCCGTAACTTCCATCACACCGTTGCCGATATCCGTGGCGCTGATCGTCAGCGACGAGTTATCACGCCAGAGTATGCCCGGAGTCCAGCCCGTGCTCACATCGGCCAATTGTTCGCCAAGATCGCTCTGATTGGCACGTTTCACAGGAATATACAACGTACCACCCGGCTCGATGATATAAGTATTCGACGTCTGGCTCTGAGTCACGCGCAAATCTCCCGTCGAGGTTCCGTCAAGATCAGCCGTGAGCGTGTACTTCGTATTGCGCTCGAGGTTATAGTCGTTGAACTCGTCACCGCCAAGGTAAAGATTATAAGTAACTTCATCACCGTCCTTATAACCGATCAACTGAACAGCGGTGGCATTCTCGATACCCGCCTTCAATTTCGCATCAGTAGCGGCGGTATTGCTGCCCACGCCGCGACGATTGTCCGGAAGATAGAAAGTCAGCGTGCCCGTAGTGGCATCGGCGAGATCCTCGCGAGCGAAGTTCTGCGTGGTCAGCGTGTCGGTGGGGAAATTGGTGCCGCTTGCAATGTCCGGATCAATGTACGGATACAGGTAACGGGGCACGTTAATCAGCCGGGACTGCTTAAGCACAAAGTTTGAGGACATGTTCGAAGTCACCGTATAGGTAAGATCCACACGCGAAACCATATAATCCAGCGTCACCGTGGCGCCGCTCTCGAAATAATCGGGAATAGTAACAGCCTTCACCACCTTGAACATCGGCAGATAGCCCGCTGAAGGAGTGATGGAAGCTTCATCGGTAATGCTCAGGTTGTAATTCTTAAAAGCCGTTTCCGTGGCCAGCGTCTTGCCCTTGTAAGCGGCTTCGCCCACATTGGCAACAAAATAGATGTTGGCGCTTGAAGCCGTGGAAAGATCCAGAGTCAGCTTGTCCACATCGACCTGGCTCAGGTACTGACCCCGCACATAAGCCCCGTCGGCGTATTCGAACACCCAGAGGTTGTCGATCACTTCTTCGTCCGCGTCAGCCAAAGCCGTCACCGAACGGGTGGCCTGCACGGAAGAGGAGGAAGATGAGCCGGTGAGGTTCACCTGCTGCATCTCGGACGCTTGCAAGGAGAGGCTCACGGTGACTGTCTCACCGCTGGCCGACTGGCCGGTGCTCAGCTCTTCGGAACATGCCCCGAGAACCAGCGCGGCGGTCAGCAGATAAATGAACTGTTTGATTCGCATTGTCTTCATTATATTAAAAGTTATAGTAAATATTCTTTTTTTTTCTGTTTTTACTTTTAAGATCGGGAACATCAGGGCTCACTGCCCATGTTGCCCATATCGTTGGTGGTGCTGTCCCACGGAGTGGTGATCACCGTATTGGGCTGATCCGTGCCGGTAGAGCCCGTGCCCCAGGTACCCAGAGTCCATGCACCGGTTCCAAGGGTATTGTTACCATTGGTGCTGCCGCCCGTATCCGTGGAATTCCAGGGAGTGGTGGTGCTCCAACTGCCACTGTTCGTCACCGTATTAGGTTCGTCAGTGGCAACATTGCCCGTACTCCAGCTACCGCTGCTCCAACCGCTCCCATCGAGGGTGTTGTCACCGTTGCCCGCACCCGTATCGGTCGAATTCCAGGGAGTGGTGGTGCTCCAACTGCCACTGTTCGTCACCGTATTGGGTTCGTCAGTGGCAACATTGCCCGTACTCCAGCTACCGCTGCTCCAACCACTGCCATCAAGGCTGTTGTCACCGTTGCCGGCACCCGTATCCGTTGAATTCCAGGGAGTGGTGGTGCTCCAACTACCGCTATTCGTCACCGTGTTGGGTTCGTCAGTGGCAACATTGCCCGTACTCCAGGAGCTACCGCTGCTCCAACCGCTCCCATCAAGAGTGTTGTCACCGTTGCCGGCACCCGTATCGGTGGAACTCCAGGAAGTGGTGGTGCTCCAACTGCCGCTGTTCGTCACCGTGTTGGGTTCGTCAGTGGCAACATTGCCCGTACCCCAGGAGGTGCCGTTCCAGTCGCCCACATGCAGCACATTGCTCTCGCCCGTGCCCAGATCACCCGTGCTCCAGGCATCGGGGGAAACCGCCCACGAACCCACCAGGATGGTGTTCGAGTTTCCCGTACCGATCGTGCCCGAATCCCAGCCGTCCGTGCTCCAGCCGCCCACCTCCACGGTGAGTCCTTCCTCATCCCCGCCCACATTACCGCTCGTGCTCACTCCGTCCCAGTCCGTCACTTTAAGCGTGAGGTAGACCATCGGGTCGGAGAACACTACCGTAAACAGGTATTTCTTGCCCGCAAGGAAAGTCATCGCGGGAACCTCGGCCGAGAAGGTGGAAGCGGTGCTTCCGTTGGCCGTGACATAAGCGGTGATGCGGAACGGCGCCGATTTCTTGGGAAGGACATAACCAAAGGCCGTGTACAAAGTGTTGGCGGTGACTTCCGTGATCGCCGCCACCGGAACCTCCAGCGAGCCGTCCACTTCGGAAGAAGAGCCGTCGATGCCTTCATCACCCAGCGTGTAGGTGTACGGGCTGTGTGTCAGCTCGGTGAAGCTCACCCCGCTCTTGTCCGCGTCGGGCGTGATGGAGGTCAGCGAGGTGGCATTCGCGTCCCGTTGCAGCGCCAGACGGATGGCGGAGTATTCCAGACGGAAGGCATCGAAGGTCAACGTCGCCGTGGAAGAGCTTAGCGTGCTCTCCATGGACGAAACCTTGAAATCAGCCGTATAGGAGTTCTCCAATCCGAATTGCTTTTGACTGCCATCCAGGAAACTGTGCGCGGGACTCACGGCGTAGAACTTGTACGTCAATGCCGAAAACAGCGCCATGGGCTCGCCATCATCGGCCACCAGCGTGCCCGAGGCGTTGACCGTATACGCCTTGCTCTGCGTGTATTCGTCCGATTCGTTTCCGTCCGTTATTTCATAAGCATAAACTGTTACCTTTGTCCCTTCCGACAGAGCCGCCGTGGCACGCGTATCAGCGCTGACCGAAAGCGAAGGCACCTGAAAATTCACGGTGGTATAATCCGCCGTGGAAAGGAAGTCATCGTCCTCGCGCTCGCAGGAGCCCAGGGGCAACAACAGGAGCAAAAGCAACAGATAGATGAGTTTGTATCTCTTCATAATCATTCTCTTTTTCAATAGTTAGTACCGCGCACCTTCTTTAGATGCCGGTGTAGATCACGTCGTCATAAGGCACTTCCTCCCACTCGGGGGTCTCAATGACCGGAGGGCTGACGGCCTGCCCGTTGATCACCACCGAGGCCTGATAGTTCACACCCGCTTCCAGTTGCGCATAGGCGGTCGTGGTGGCCGTGAGCGTATACCCGTCCACCACAAAGGTCAGGGTGATGCCCGAGGAAAGGCTACCGGAGGGAACAAAGCGTAGGCCGACCTGTTTATCGGCATTCGTAGCCGTGGAAGTGATTCCGGGGTCAAGGGTCAGACCGCCCGCCACAAGCCCGGCGTAAGTGCCGGTTGCCAGATTGAGCGTGCCCGAGGAATAAATGCCACCGCCGCTGACGCCCACACTGCTCACCGCGCCGGTACCCGTATAGTTGCCACGCCGGATTTTCAGCGTGAGGCGCGAGTAGGCGTGCATCATGGTGAAGCTGACATTCCGGTTAAGCGCGTTCACCGGACCGACAAGCGTGCTGCTGTACACCAGGTCGGTTGAGGCATCATAAACGCCGGAAGTGAGCGGCACTGCCGTGTAATCGATGAGCGCGGCGTCATAAGGGGCGTAAGCGCAGATCGAGGCGTTCGCCGTACGCAGTTTGATCTCTTCGTCCACGGCTGTCCAGGCATCGTCCACATAAGCATATTCCTTGTCCGCCTGGAGGGCATAGCCGTCCGAAGTGGAGGTCTGGAACACCCCGATGGAACCGGAGGTAAGCTCCGTAACCGAGCGGGTAAGCTCCGCGGAAGAGGATGCCGACACCACATAAAGGGTCGAATCATCCACCGAAGAGGCCTCAGTACTATCCGAAGAAGTGCAGGAAGTAAGCAGGAGGCAGAGTACCGCCCCTGAGAAGCCTGTATTTTTTAATAGCTTATTCATTTCGTTATTCGCTTTAGTTTCGTTAAATGCTGCCCTGAAGAAAGGTTCAATAAACCCGAAAGTGTTGCCGGAGCGTCTCACGACGCAACCGGACAACTTGAGATGAAATTTGAAAAGTAATTTACTTTTCCTTGAAAATGAAAATTCTTCAGTTCAACCTTTTTGGGCTCTTTATTCTTAATGCCTGAAAAAGCCTATTCGACGGTCGGTTCAATCGGATCGATAAGGTCCGTGTTGTCCACCCAGTCGGTGATGTCCACCGTCGTTACCTGGAGACCCTTGCCCTTGATGGTCACGTTGATCTTATAATTCGTGCCCGCGGCAAGCGCATTCAACGTGCCGGTGGCGGCACTCGTGTCAAGCGTGGTGCTCATCACGTTACCGTCCACGGTGAAAGAGATCTTCGTGACATCGTCCAAAGCGGCAACCGGAACCATCAGCACGCTCACATCTTCCGGTGTGGGGGTGGTGGCATCCGCAATGCCGTCGTAAACGGCGGTGGTGGCATCCACGGCAAAAGTCACCACACCCAATGTGGGAATAGCGCTATAGGTAGCGTCGGTGATGTTCAACGAGGAAGAAGAGATAATTTTACTGTCGGCGGTCGCAGCGTCCTCTATCTTAACGTTAGTGATCGCACACGTGCCGGTATAGCTCTCATCACGGGTGACGCTGAAGGTGATCTTCGAATAAGCATGGTTCATCGTCAGAGCGATCTCGTTATTGGCGTTGTTCAGCGTCGCCGTATTGTAGATGCTGTAACTAAGGTCTTTGCTGCCGTCAACAAGATTTTCCTGCGAAGCAAGAACTACGGCAGAGGCATCGGTAACGGTAGCATCATACGGATAGTAAGCGCAAACCCACGCGTCGTTATTGTTCAGATAGATAGCGTCGGCAGTCGTGGCACCACCCCATTTGGGAGTATTGGCGGCCGTGTAGACATACTGCACATTGGCCTGGGCGACATAGCCGTTGGCGGCGTCTTCCTTGAGGAACATACCGATGGCCGCGCCGTCGGTAGTCAATTCGGTCACCGAACGCGTGGCGAAGCCGTCCATGGAGGCCGAAGCAACGGCAAGCGCTGTCAAGCTGCCGTTATCCCGCGTCTCGGAAGTGTCATTATTCGAGCAGCCGCACAAAAGCGTGCAGACTGCGGATACATAGAATAGGTTCTTTCTCATCGGACTATTTTTTATTGTTTTTTTATCTGCTGTTTTCCGGCGGATTAGTTGAAGTCAACCGGAGTGGTGGAGTTCACGTCCACGGAGTTCCAGTCAACGATGGAAACGGTGGTCACCTCAAGTTCGGTACCGTTGATCAGCAACGTGTAGGTATAGTTGTTGCCGGCCGCCCATGCGGTGGCGGCATCAGGAAGAGCGGGAAGAGCGGCGGTCATCTCCTTGCCGTCCACAGTCACGGTCAGGGTAAGATCGGCAACCTCGGCCGGAAGAACCAAACCGTAAGCGGTGACATCCGTTGACGCGGTCGCGTTGTAATCATTGGCATTCACCCCTGTCGCATCAGTGAAAGAGATGGCGCCCACAGTGCTGCCCGTAGTGGTGAGGCTGCCGTCGCTGATCCTGATGGTGAAGTCTCCCGAAAGAGGCGCGGTTATACTGGTGCCCGAATTGATTTTGATGGAAGTCACCAGACCCGTACCGCCATAGCTTTCAGCCTTGTTCACCACAAAGGTAAGTTTGGCGAGCGCGTGATGCATGTAAAGGTCCACCTTGTGGTCATAAGCCGCGGGAGAAACCACATCGGCGGCGGCATTGCTGGCCTGGGGCCACGCGCCATACACATAAGGATCCAAGGTAGTGCCGGTGCCGGACGTGGCGGCAGCCGTGCCGTACATGTAGTCGGTCTGCCCCGTGCCGTCGAAGCTGGCTTCATCGGCCGCAAGAGTGGCATCAATCAGGTCGCTTCCATCACCCGCAAGTGTGGCAGGATTGGTCGTGGCGCTTGAAGGATAGAACGCGTAAACCGTGGCGAGTTCGTTGCTCAGGTAGATTTTATCGGCCTCAGTCGTGGGAGAAGTCCATACGCTCGTCAGTAAGCTATAAGCGGCCACTTTAGAGGTATAACCCGTTCCGGTGACAAAAACGCCGATGGCGTCGTTATCGACAAAACTGGTGCCGTCTCGCAAGGCACGGGTGCTCACACTGGAAATCACATTCACAGACACACCCAGTTCATTGCTCGCCGAAGCGGTAACGGGTGAATTCTCGTCGTTGGAACAACCCGCAAGCATCGAAGCCGCAAGGGTGACAAATAAAAGTTGTTTTTTCATATTCATTGTTTTTTTAATGTTTCTATTCTTCTTGTTATTGCACCTCGGCGCTACCGGCGGCTACCTCGCCCCAGGCCACGATGGTCACGCTGTTGACGATCAGTTCGGTACCCTTCACGGTGATGGTATACGTATAGTTCTTTTCGGCAAGCCAGCTGTCGGCACTATCGAGGGCATCGTGAGGCAATGTAACGGACATCTCCTTGCCGTCGATGGTCAGTGTCAGGGTGATACCCGAAGTATCGCCAAGAGGAGCGACCAAAGCGCTGGTGGTAACAGTTGTGGAAGCTGTAGCGGCATAGTCGTTGATGGTCAGGTCGGACGGGCCGGTAACACTCAACAAGTCGGAAACGGCTGTTCCGCTGATCGTGCCGTCGGTCAGACTCATGGTCAAAGCACCGCTCTGAAATTTAGGAGTGGCCGCGGGCGTTGTGGCGGCCAGCGTGATTTCGGATAAGGTACCCGTACCCGCGTAAGTGACATCCTTGTTCACCACAAAAGAAAGCTTGGTCAACGCGTGGTGCATGTACAAGTCCACCTTGTTGTCATAAACGCCTGTAGCATCAGCGGCGGCATTGCTGGCCACGGCCAGAGGATAGGTGTACGGAGTGCCTGAACCGTCGCCTTCACGGGTGGTGGCGTACATGTAATCGTCCACATCGGCAGCAGAAAATTGCTGCGTGGCGGCAAGCGTCACATTGATGGCCGTGTAATAGTCCGATTGGGTGTCATCCGTGGAATTGCTGATGGCATCCGACGCGTAAGGATAAAAGGCATAAACCGTGGCATCCTCATTGGCCAGATAGATCTTCTCCGTTTCCGTGGACGGTGAAGTCCATTGACCCGTAACAACGGCGGGACAGGTGTAGGCGGCAAGATGAGTGGTATAATCGGTTCCCGTGATGAAGACGCCGATCTGGTTGTTTTCCGCAAAAGCATCGGTCAGCGCGCGGGTGGAACTCAGCCCGGAAATTTGGGTGCTCACACCCAGTTCGGAGCTCGTTAAAGAGGCTGTCGACTCCACATTGTCATTGTTGCAGGAGGCCAACAGTAAAGAAGCCAATCCTGCGAAAATTAATTCTTTTTTCATTTTACTTTTTTTAAATTTAAAAAATCAGGGTTACTTTATCGTTTCTAGTTATCTGTTATCTGAATGCTCTCGTTCTAGCGCACCTCTCCCCCGCCACCGTCGACCTCTTCCCACGGTTTGATGGTGATACCCGAAAGGATGGTTTCACTATCGATCACCTCGATGGTGACATCAATCTGGATGTCCACCTCGACAGTGTTCACATCTTTGAGCAAGTCGGTGATGTCCACGTTCAGGAACTGCTCGCTGCCGGCAACCATCTGCAAATCCAGGTGAAGAGCGTTCTGCTCTCCGGTGTCCTTGCCGAAAAAGGAGGCCTCTCCGGTAAAAGAGGTACTCCCTTTTTCCGTGTCGAAATAGAGCGTGCCCGACTCCCCGACGAGCTCGCCAGAGGAGATATAGGCGCCCGGGGAAAAACCGCTCATGATCCCCGAGCAACTGCTGATCTGATCCGCATACGATCCGGCCTCGACCTTGATGACCGCGCGACGGACAAAGTTGCGCGGAATCATCGTGGCGGAAGCAGAATCTCCGCTCACCACGGTGAACAGGGCCAGGCCGACTCCGTAGCAATGGGAGGGCTGGTACAGATAGGAGGAGGAACGGGTATAGACGGGGGCGTAAACCTCCGCTTCCTCGTAGGAGGACAAGTTGCGCTGCGTCACGTTCTGACCGTCGCTGTTGTACGCCAACACCTGATAGGTGCCGGAGGGAAGCGTGCCGGTGAAGCCCGAAGAGGTAGCCTCCCGGGTCAGGATGGTGCCATCGGAGGAATAAAAATAGAGTTGCATCCCCGTGGGCAATTCATCGTCCGTCTCCAGGTTCATCCAATTGAAATTCAGCGTCACACTGCCCACGGAAGAGGATTCTTCTTCCAGATCCCTGCGGGTACACCCCCAGAGAGAGAAGAGAAGGATACTCAGCACAAACCAGCCTGTCAAGGTAAATGTCATGTTCTTTTTCATATCGGTATGCTACTTACGGGGTGAATGTTTTTTGCCGAAACGATAGGAGACGGACACGCGGAAACCGGTGGCCTTCAGACCGCTCTGGGTATAGGAACTTTTATAATAATAGTGGGAATTGCTATAATAGTAGATTGCGCCGTCGGTGGAACGGTAGCCCAGACGGGCACCCAGCTCCACTCCCAAACGGGAACCAAAAGGAATATAACAGCCCGCCGAAAGGCCCCCTTCGTAATAGGAACCGGTATGCCCGTCGTCCTGGGCGTCGGAATAGAGCTCGTCGAACTCCCCGTAAAGCCCGTAGATCCCAAGATAGAGCCAGTGGTGTTTGCCCGAACGGTCGAAGAACCAGTAACGGGGCTCCAGACTCAAGCTCGAGGGGGCCCAGACATGGGCGTCATCGCCCTGTGTCTCAACCACGCCATAGACGTATTCGCCCGAAATGGACCAATGGGGGGCAGGAAAATACTCCACCTCGACATTGGGAGTGAGGTACTCTTTTTTAAGTTCCGCCGAATAGCCGCCCAGGTAGAGCAGGTTCGTCTTCACGGCCAGCAGGGGGAGAAACTCTCCCGAAGGGGAACGCGGTGGTGATGGTGATGCTTGTGATGACTCTGGTGACTGTGATGTCTGTAATGCCTGTGATAACTCTGGTGAGCGTGGTGAGTGTGATAACTCTGGTGACTGTGATGACTGTGATGACTGCGGCATCAATGATGCGGGCGGCAAAGCGGGCTTCTGCTCACGCTCCGCCGGCGCATCATCTTGCAAACTCACTGTTATGTCTGTTTTTGCAGCGGGTTTCGTCGTCGAGATACCCAGACGTTCTTTTTCGCGCTCCAGCACGGCGGCGAAGTCTTTTTGTTCTATCTTTACCTGATAATGCTCCTCGATCACTTTTTGCAGGTCGTATTCAACGCGCACTTGCACGCGCCGCAACAGGGGGAAATAGTTGCGCTGCATCTCCCGGTAGATCCCCCCTCCACCCAGTTCCATGAGCTGTTTCTCACGACCTTCGAAAACACCCACATAATTAATGATGGAAAGAACCAATTCTTTTTCTCCAAGGGAAGAAGCGGAGACAAGCTCCTTCAGTCCCTCCCAGTCTTCGGCCACATGCGCCGTACGAACGGGACAGGAGAACAGGCCGGAATAACGCCGCTTCAGATAAAGGGCGAACCCTTCGGCCCGCACGCGGGAAAGCTCCTCGTTGCGGATATAGGTGCCCTCGATGGAACCGTATCCGGTGATGGAGATACCTTTAATACTCACAAGGGTGTCCGCCAACGTCACACGAAGAAAATCGTCAAGCTTGCCCAACTCCACAGCGTTGCCCCCGTAGGAGGGCAAAACACGGGAACTGCCTATCTGATAGGACAAGTGACAATCAATGCTCTTACCCCCCTCCATGATGATACGGCGATACACCGAGTCACGGTAGGAAAACGACTGTCCGGACACCTTCAGCCCAAACAGACCGCAAGACAAAACAACGACAATGGTTATTCTTTTTAAAACGCTCATATATTTTTCCTTTTGTTCGTCCACTTAATCTGCATATTTATCATTCTTTTATACATTATACAGCCCTGTCATTCTAATTTCTGTTACTTGTGAAGTAACGGAAACGATTCCCGGGGAACCATAAATACCCAAAAAACAGTGCCACAAGATGCCCCGGAGGCTCTTGCGCTATCAAAACGGAGAGAGATTGAGATAAAAGATCGGTTGTTACATTTAAAAGAAGGATCGACTCTTTGAAATAAGAATAAAAGTTAAATATCCAAAAATAAGACACTAGTCATGAACCCATACAAATGTCGGCTTGTTTGTATGGGCAATTGTGCGCTATGCATACATATTATGTAACATAGACGAATAAAGTGTTAATATTGAGAGTCCAAAAATGAAAGAAAAGACGATCTTTTTTATATTACCAAACTTTTTTTTATTAATTTTATTTGGTTATATGAAAAAATAAATCAATATTTGCTTTTCATATCGTTTCCGTTACTTCACAAGTAACAGAAACAACCGGGTGTCTCCACCTCTTTTCCATTCTTAAATTCAGGTATAGCCAAAGTCTTGTTTTGCCGATGGACCCGCCTCAGAAAGCGGGTCGGGAGTATTTTCTCTTTTCCCGGATTTTGGAAAAGGGGGCACCTTTCCGCCTCATTGTCTTTAACTTGGGGTATGACGGCAGGATCAGCGCTATCACTTTGCGATTGGCGCTCTTAAGGGTGCGGTTGTCAAACGAGCCCAAGTAGTGGTAAGTCACTTTCTCGGAGGAGTGACCAAGCGACTCGCTGATGACAGAAACGGGAATTCCTTTGTGATAGGCGGCCGTGGCCCAGGAATGCCGGGCCACATAAGAGGTCAGGTTTTCTTTGAGCTTTAATAACCCGGAAAGGCGGTGCAAATGGAGATTGTACAGGCGCAAGGCGCTTTGGTACTGCTTGTATTCGTCCTCTCCCGGCCGGGTGATTATGGGCAACAAATAGGGAGAGCGCTTCACCTCAAACGCATATTTCTGAAAGATGGCCAGGGCGCAAGGCTCAAGGCTGACGGTGAGCTGACGCCCCGTCTTGCTACGCCGGTACGTGAGAAGGTTCCTGCAAATGTCGCTCTTGCGCAAGTGGGCCAGATCGACAAAAGGAATGCCCCGCAGATAAAAAGAGAGCAGAAACATGTCCCGGGAAAGAAACAAGCGGGACGATTCTCCCACAAGATCGAACGCATAAAGCTTTTGGATGATACCCGGAGCCACCGCACGTTTGCGACACTCCTCCGAGCCGGTAAACACATCGGCGAACAAATTGGAAGGGATCTTGGCGCCGTTCAACTCTTTGGCCTGATTACAAATGGTTCGAAGCATGCGCATATAAAGGGATACCGTATTGCTTTTACAGCCTTCCGCATACAGGTGTTGCTCATACTTCTTCAACAACGAGGGGGTAAACTCTTCAAAAGTGAAATCTTTGTTGCCCGCGAACAGGATAAACCGCTTCACGGAACTCTTATAAGAATGGGCGGTGGAATCTCTTCCGGAATCGACCAGCGCGGCATGCAGTTCCGCTGCAAAAATTTCCAGGGTGATGTGTGTACTCATTAAAATTTGTTTTTTGATTATTGCTAATCATTTTGTTTGTATTCTTGACTCAATCTATATCCAACGATTAATAAAAGCCTAAAAGTAGTGTTTTATTAGATACGATTTTAAAGTAACAAAAAAGGAGAAAGCGGCAATTAACACGAAATAATCAAACTAATTAAAGAGACTCAAACAAAAAGATGTCACTTTTTTGAAGTACGGAAATACCTTGTTAATATTTCAATAACCTAAAAATACGTGAAAAGAATCATTGCATTTTGTTAAGAACTCAACTTCTTTTGTACTTGGAAAAGCATGAAATGGAGAAGGACGACAGAATATAATCCTCATAAATAAGGATTGCAGGGAACCTATCTTTCATGTTACTTTGTGCTCGACAATTTCATCTTGGAAGTTCGCTAATAGCAACATCACGATGATGCACTGACTAGGCAAACTTCTCCGTGAACTAAAAGCTAGTAACATAATGAAAAAAAACTGTATCCTTGTTGCTCTGGCACTGCTGGGCACAATCAATGTATGGGCAGATGACGTACCTAAAGACACACTAAAGGTGGTGGATGTGGAAGAGGTAGTCGTAATTGCCACCCCAAAAGAAAATCGCAAACTTCGCGAACAGCCATCGTCCTCCACCATTTTGTCTCAACAAGATATGCGAGACAATCAGGTGACTTCTCTGAAAAACCTCACCTCTGTAGTACCTAACTTGTTTATACCCGACTATGGCTCTAAGCTGACTTCGGCTATCTATATCAGAGGCGTAGGTTCGCGCATCAACAACCCGAGTGTAGGACTTTACGTAGACAATGTTCCTTATCTGGACAAGTCGGCTTTCGATTTTAATTACGCCGACATTGAACGAATCGACGTGCTGCGTGGTCCGCAAGGTACTCTCTACGGACGTAGTGCTATGGGCGGACTCATCCGCGTATATACCAAATCTCCTTTCACTTATCAAGGTACCGACCTCAGACTGAGTGCGGGTACATACAAGCAATATAGCGCCTCGGTAACGCACTATCACCGTGTATCTAACAAATTTGCGTTCTCTACCGGAGCCTTTTACGATTATACGGGAGGTTTCTTCAAGAATACCTATCTGGATAAAAAGATTGATCGCAGTAACTCAGCAGGTGGACGTTTTCGGGGTATCTACCTGCCTACTGAAAATCTGAAAGTCGACCTGAATGTAAGTTACGAGTACAGCGACCAAGGTGGATATCCCTACGGGCTTTACGATAAGACAACGGGTAAAACAGCTGATCCGGCTTTCAATGAAGAAAGCAAGTATTACCGCAATCTGCTCAATGCCGGACTCAATCTGGAGTATCAGGGAAAAGGCTTTACTTTGAGTTCCGTTACAGGATTTCAACATCTGAGAGATCGTATGTTTATGGATCAGGATTTCTCTACTGATAGCCTGTACACAATCGTTCAACAGCAAAAACAGCATACGATTAGCCAAGAGTTTACCTTTAAAGGAGGTAGCGAGAAAAGTTGGCAATGGGTATCCGGTGTATCCGGATTCTATCAGTGGTTAAAGATGGATGCCCCTGTCACCTTTAAGGAAAGTGGCGTTGCCATGCTACAAGAATATATGGATCAAGCCATGGCCGCAACCCCGGTAAGGGTGGAAATACTTGATTCAACAATGCCTGTCTACGGTAATTTCGACACACCAACTATGGGAGCGGCTCTTTTCCACGAGAGTACGTTCAATCGCCTGATTTGGGATGGCTTAAGTCTTACTCTGGGCTTGCGTGCTGATTATGAGAATATGAAAATCACTCATGACACCCATGCCACACTCAACACGCAGACTTACATGAATGGTTCGCCAATGGGAGGAGTGACTGCTAACAACTATCAAATAAGCGGAAAAGAGAAAGATGATTACTGGATTCTTCTTCCTAAGTTTGCTTTGAAGTATGCCTTCAACAACCGCAACAATATCTATGCATCGGTTAGCCGTGGCTACAGAAGCGGCGGTTATAATGTACAGATGTTTTCCGACCTCATAGAAAAACAAATGATGAGCCAGTCTGGTAGTACCAGCAGCGCCAGCGTAAAAGAGGTTATCAGCTACGACCCCGAATATGCATGGAACTATGAGTTGGGTAGCCACCTGACTCTTTGGGAAGGAAAACTATGGGCAGACGTAGCCGCATTTGTGATGGATACCAGAGACCAGCAAATCGCACAATTCTCCTCTAGTGAAATGGGACGTATGATGGTGAATGCCGGGCACAGCCGCAGTTATGGTGGTGAAGCGTCTCTACGAGCTAACCTGACGGATGCGCTTACCGTGAATACAAGCTACGGATATACGCACGCCACCTTCATCGACTTTAATGATGGCACTGCAGATTATAAAGATAAGTTCGTTCCTTTCATCCCCCGACAAACGCTAACCGTAGGCGCACAATATACCGTGAAGGGAGGTGAACACTCCATGTTCAATGAAGTGCGCTTCATAGCCAACTATTCGGGAGCAGGTAAGATCTACTGGACTGAAGATAATGACGTGGCACAAAACTTCTACGGCACTGTGAACTGGAAGATTTGTACATCCATAGGCAATGCACAGATAGATTTATGGTCGCGCAACTTCCTGAACAAGGACTACAATACCTTCTACTTTGAATCATCCAGCAAGGGCTTTGCACAAAAAGCACGCCCCATGCAGTTCGGAGTAGATCTGCGTTGCCGATTCTAAAAGAAACAAAAGAAACCTACAAGAATGAGCTCATTCTTGTCAATAGGCGATTTACTTATTATTAACGGAAACAGAGCCTTTTTAGAACAAATAGACATCTTCCGAATAACAATAAGAGGAAAGATAAGTTTCATTAGGAGTTATTCCGATAACAAATAAGCATATTGGTGAAGTGCAACCGTCTTTCGACCGAAGAGAACCGTGCAGTTGACTCAACTGCACGGTTCTCTTGCTTCGCCGCAACCCCTTTTGGGGTATCTGGGCAGGGGTGCCAAAAAAAAAGAGGGAAGCCGCAACTTCCCTCTTTTACTGTAGTTTAATCTGAATATATTTTATGATTACTCTCACAAAGATAATACATTAAACAAGCAAAGTCAAGCTTTTCTGCCAAAAAAGAGCTTCTTTTTTTGGCATTTCATGCAGACCAGGCAAGCGTTCATTGAGAGACCTTGTTCTGTATTACCATTTATTGGTTGATTGCCCCACAATACGGACAAACCCCTTTTTCTTTCAACTTCCTTCCACATTGTCCACATCGATACTTATAACCCATGCTGCAACGCATTCGCTTAAAGCAAATCCACGCAAAGACAAGCAAGAAAACGTATCCGACATAGAAATGAGTCGTCAGCATAAAGAAAAAATAGCAGAAGATGCAACACGAAAGAAGGCCTAGCAAGTAGAAGAAAGCAGCGGTAGTAGTCAGCTGACGAAATAAATCATCGAGCACAGCCAGTGTTACAATAATGAATAACCAAATACTGAGCAAGAAAACAGAAAGAATAAGTGGTACTTGGAATGGAGACAACGTAGGATTGAAATAAAAGTATTGCCAGGTTTCGGGCACAAACACCTGCATCGACTCATACACCGTGGCACTAAAGGCCATCAATAAACAAAGAAACAAGGGATATACGCTGTCTATATCGTTGAAATAAACCAGTTGAAGCTGCTTCTTGCGGAACACCCTAAAAAGCCAAACCCCCACAAAGAGAGAAAAGATAATAACGAAATAAGAAGCATGCGTATCGCTAAAAAGATGAATGAACTGCGAGATGCTGTCGGAAGGAACAAAGGATGTAATCAGGTCTTTTTCACGAATCCACCCTTGCACTTCTTGCGTGTGAGCCACCTTCACCCAAACACTGTCTATACTATCTTTGGGGTGAATTGCAAATTCAGCAACTACTACACGGGCACCTTTAGAAAGAATAAAGTAAGTGTTTTTAATAGGTAAACGTTCCAACTCCACTGAATCGGTATATACTTCCATATTAGTGTTTTTCTTCACCACACTCACTTCCCCTTCTTCACGAGGATAATGGCACGATGCCAAGCCTATTAACAAAAAGAAAAACACCACTAACTGTTTCATACTCCGCTCACTTTCATTTGACAATTTTTACAATCAAAACTAAGGCGGAAGCGTTTACCATCCGTCGACACCAAATAATAAGGCTCCTTGTAGGGAGAAGTTCCCTTTTGATGAGTTGGGCACCAACCCATGCTGTATCTTAAACAGTGTTTACTGAACATTAACACGGCATCTTCTACCGACTGTTGTTCGTAAGCAGGGGCAACCTCTTTGACTCCGTGATCATGATAGAAAGAAGCAGCCATCGGATTCATCACATTACCTAAATAAGTAAGTTGACTTTGCGGATAGACATGCGTGGTAGGTTTTAGGGTCACTGATTCACGCCGATAAGCTGCCTTACGGGTAGTAAGAAGCTTTTCAACCGCCGTGCGACGAAGGTCGGCCAGTGCAGACACAGGAAGGAACCAGTTGTCTGAAAAGTCAACATCTACACGGGTGGCCTCAAAAGGCGTATTACCTAACTTTGCTAATTGCTCTTTCAGATTCTTTTCTTGTGGAGTACGCGCCAACTCCTTTTCTCTCTGAAGAGCGAGGAAAACGCTATTACTATCTTCATCCGTGAACGTGAGAGAGAAACCGGTATTATCTTCAGCAAGTAAGACTTCAACTGATATTTTTCGCTTGGCAGACTCTCGTGAGAGCATACGTTCAAACTCTTGGTCGAAGTTACGATATAGTTTGGTGCGTGGTTTTATCTTTGGCATCTCTTGCAGATAGAGCTTATTGCCATCTACACGATTAATGCGGAAACCTTGCAAGCGTTCTTGCTCGTCGATATAACACACGCCATCGCCATTGTTGAACGACTTCACCCCGGCTACCGTGAGATAGTTGCCTCGTATCTCTTTCACAACACCCATCTCCTCGCCAAGTGACTTCGGTGTGTCAAACGAGCACACATCATCCGAACGACCGTGAAGATAATAGTTAGTGAAGCCCCGGCTAAAACTTTTATCAAGTTGAGGAGTAAACTCGTATCGACAAGTTCCCGACGAGGCACGTACGTATTCTATTCTGCGTGCAAAGATAGCATCCAGTTTTTGTCGGTAGGCAGCTGTAACATTCTTCACGTACGACACATCTTTCAATCGCCCTTCAATCTTCAAAGAAGTAACACCGGCATCGAGCAAACTCTCCAATTCTTCACTCTGATTCAGATCCTTCAAAGACAGCAAATGCTTATCTTTCACGATCACCTTGCCATCGGCATCCACCAAATTGAAAGGTAAACGACAAAACTGCGCACACTGACCACGATTGGCACTACGACCAAAGCATGCCTGGCTAACATAACACTGTCCGCTATAACTCACACAAAGAGCTCCGTGTACAAAGGCCTCAAGTGCCACCGAAGGACAGGCTGCGTGTATGCCCCGTATCTCAGCTAAAGAGAGTTCACGGGCAAGCACCACTTGAGTAAATCCTGTTTCAGCAAGGAAAGCCACCTTTTCCGGCGTACGGTTATCTGTCTGTGTGCTGGCGTGCAGCGGTATAGGTGGTAACTTCATACGAAGGATGCCCATGTCTTGTACAATCAAAGCATCCACTCCTATTCGATATAGCTCCTCTATCATCTCTTCTGTTTCCGCCAACTCCTCTTCTTTCAAGATAGTGTTCACAGCAACATAAATACGAGCGTTATATAAATGGGCATGCTCCACAAGAGCAGCTATATCCTCCATTGAATTGCCGGCAGCCGAGCGTGCACCAAACTTAGGCGCACCGATATAAACAGCATCCGCCCCATGGTTTATAGCTTCCATGCCACACTCCAAGTTCTTCGCCGGAGCCAGTAATTCTATTTTTCGGGAGTTTATCATTTGATGTCCTCGATATTAAATGGCGTTTCTTGATAGACAAAGTAGTTCAACCAGTTAGAGAATAACAAATTGGCATGTCCACGCCAACGAACCACCGGCCCTTTATCGGGATCATCATCTACATAATAATTCTTCGGCAAGTTTATGGGCAAGCCTTTCTCAACATCCCGGCGATACTCCATGTCTAATGTCAGAGGAGAATATTCCGAATGTCCCGTAACAAAGAACTCACGTCCACCACGTCCCATTACCATATATACCCCTGCTTCATCTGATTCAGACAACAAGGTTAGCTCCGGTATGTTGGTGATATCCTCTTTTCGTACTTCCGTGTGTCTGCTATGAGGAGCATAAAACACATCATCAAAACCACGAAAGATAGAGTGCAACTGATCAAGCGGACGATGTTCAAAAACGCCGAACATCTTTTTCTCCAGTGGATATTTGGGAACACCGTAATGATGGTACAATCCCGCCTGAGCGGCCCAACAAATATAAAAAGTAGAAGTAACGTGTGTACGGCTCCAGTCAAAGATCTCTGTTATCTCACTCCAATAGCTCACCTCTTCAAAGTCCATCTGCTCCACAGGAGCGCCGGTGATAATCAGACCGTCATACTTCTCTGAACGCATCTCGTCAAAGTCGGTATAGAATGTCTTCATATGTTCGATAGGGGTATTTTTGGACGTGTGGCTCTTAATCTTCATAAATGAAATTTCCAGCTGAAGAGGAGTGTTAGAGAGTAAACGTACGATGTCCGTCTCCGTTGTAATCTTCAATGGCATCAGGTTCAGCACCACGATACGCAAAGGACGTATGTCCTGCTGAGTGGCACGCGAGTTATCAATCACAAAGATATTTTCTTCTTTGAGAATTTCTATGGCAGGAAGTCTATCGGGTAAATTTAAAGGCATATCTATTTCTCCGTTTTAGTATTTCACTGCAAAAATAATAAAAAAGGAACTATTCGGAGTAGAAAGCAAACACAATCATTGGCTAATTAACCTTATCGAAGGAGAAGGTAAACCTCCTATCATCACAAGTAGACCTCAACCACAAGCCGTAACAGAAGAATATGCAAAATAAAAAAATCTAGTAAATTAAATAAGAATCATTTTCTAATAATGAATAAAACTCTTATTTTTGCGCAACTAATTAGTTCTAATAATTTAAAATTCTGAAAAAATGGCTTACGTAATTACTGATGACTGCATTGCTTGCGGAACTTGTATTGACGAGTGTCCGGTTGAAGCTATCTCTGAAGGCGATATCTATGTAATCAATCCTGATGTATGTACTGACTGCGGCACTTGCGCAGATGTATGTCCTTCTGAAGCAATTCATCCAGCTGAATAAGTTTCCAGTCTGGTAAAAATAAAAGGCTGTCCAAACGTCGTTGGGCAGCCTTTTATTTTTATATATTCAAGCAAGATGCGTGGCCTAAAGCCCCGCCAGCTAAGCATTTACGATTAAGCCAATTTGCCTAATGCTTCTTTGATTCGACGCATTGCCTCAACAATGTTTTCATCTGAAGTAGCATAGCTCATACGAATACATTCGGGAGCTCCAAATGCAGTACCGCCTACACAAGCCACGTGACCTACTTCAAGCAAGTACATTGCAAGTTCACCGGCATCTGAAACCTTACGTCCATCTGCACTCTTTCCAAAGTAAGAGTTGCACTTAGGGAACAAATAGAAAGCACCTTGCGGAACGTTTACTTCAAATCCGGGAATCTCTTTTGCCAGCTTCACGATCAAATCTCTGCGACGTTCAAAGGCCACCCGCATTTCTTCAACAGGTGCCTGAGTACCAACATAAGCAGCCTCAGCAGCTTTCTGAGAAACCGAGCAAGGACCCGAAGTATATTGTCCCTGAAGCTTATTGCAAGCAGAAACGATCCATTGCGGACCGGCGATGAAACCGATTCTCCATCCGGTCATGGCATACGCCTTAGACACTCCATTCACAATCACGACTCTGTCTCTCACTTCTGGGAATTGTGCAATACTTTCGTGCTGACCAATATAGTTAATGTGCTCATAGATTTCATCGGCAATGATAACCACTTGTGGGTACTTAGCCAATACAGCTGCCAAACCGGCCAACTCCTCCTTTGTATAAACAGATCCGGTAGGATTAGAAGGTGAGCACAAGATCAATGCTTTGGTCTTAGGAGTGATAGCAGCCTCAAGTTGCGCAGGTGTAATCTTGAAGTCTTGTTCAATACCGGCAGAAACAAATACATTTGTACCTTCGGCCAACTTCACCATTTCAGGATAGCTTACCCAATAAGGAGCAGGGATAACAACTTCGTCGCCCGGGCCAATAAGCGCCATCAATACGTTGCAAACAGATTGTTTAGCTCCATTCGAACAAAGAATCTGTGCAGCAGTATAATCCAGACCATTCTCCTTTTTCAGCTTCTCAACAATAGCATTGCGAAGGGCAGGATATCCCGGTACTGGTGAGTAACGAGAAAAGTTATCGTCTACAGCCTTCTTTGCAGCTTCTTTGATGTGATCGGGAGTATTAAAATCCGGTTCTCCAACACTCATATTAATAACATCAACACCTTGAGCCTTAAGCTCATTACTCTTTTGCGACATCGCAAGTGTCTCAGAAGGAGACAAACTGTTCAAACGGTCTGATAATTGGTTCATTTTAGATCTCTTTTATTGTTGTTGAGTGAATTTCGTTGCAAAATAAACGATTATATTTGAAATGGAAAAACAAAAAGACAGTTACTTATTAAAATGCAGTGTATGTCCCATACGTTCCTTCTTTGTTCTCAAGTAACGTTCGTTATATTCGTTAGGCGTAATTTCAATTCCAACGTTCTCGGTTATCTCTAATCCATAAGCCTCCAAGCCAACGCGCTTCACAGGATTGTTAGACATCAACTTCATTTTGCTCACTCCTACTTCACGTAGAATTTGTGCTCCCACGCCATAATCGCGTTCATCGGCATCAAAGCCCAAATGTAAGTTCGCATCTACCGTATCATATCCTTCCTCCTGAAGTTTATATGCAGCCATCTTAGCCATCAAGCCAATGCCGCGCCCTTCCTGATTCATATAAACAATTACACCCTTACCGGCTTCTTCTATCATTTTCATTGCTTTTTGTAATTGTTCACCACATTCACAACGACAAGATCCAAAGATATCGCCCGTAACACAAGAAGAGTGTACACGAACCAAAACCGGTTCATCTTTTTCCCAAGAACCTTTAATCAAAGCCACATGCTCCAACCCGTTTGATTTCTGACGAAACGGGATCAAGCGGAAGTGCCCATAATGGGTCGGCATATCTACCTCTACCCCTTTTTCAATGATTGATTCCATCTTTGCCCGATAAGCAATCAAGTCCTTTATAGAAATGATCTTAAGCCCAAATTCCTTTGATATTTTCATCAATTCGGGCAAACGTGCCATTGTTCCGTCTTCATTAATAATTTCAATTAATGCTCCTGCAGGATAAAGGCCGGCAAGTTTAGCCAAGTCAACAGTAGCCTCTGTATGTCCCGCACGACGAAGTACCCCGCGAGAACGAGCCCGGAGAGGATTCACGTGCCCAGGGCGGCCAAGATCAGTTGGCTTTGTCTTCGGGTCTGCCAATGCCAAGATTGTAGCCGCACGATCGTGCATAGAAACTCCCGTGGTACATCCTTCCAGAAGATCAACAGTAACGGTAAACGGTGTTTCGTAAATAGAAGTATTGGCAGAGACCTGCATACCTAAGTCTAACTCAGCACACCGTTCCTCTGTGATAGGAGCACATAGCACACCACGGCCATGAGTCAGCATAAAGTTTATCTTTTCGGGGGTAACCTTTTCCGCAGCTATAATAAAGTCGCCTTCGTTTTCCCGATCTTCATCATCCACTACAATAACGAACTTACCTTCCTTAAAATCGGCAACAGCATCCTCTATCGTATTCAGTTTAATTTCTTCCATAATTTATTTATAAATTGGTCTGTATAATGGTTGTTATTTCTTCGTTTGTTTTAATAATCCGATTGATATCTTTGCCCAAACGCACTCTGAAAGCCCAAATTCTAAAATAAAAGAATAGCCCTACAGGCAGCAACAAACCCGCCAGCATATTCAGCCAATAGGTATCAAAAGGATGCACATGGGCATGAACAGCTATGACAGGATAGTTGTTTAATGCGTTAAGTAAAGTTATAGATTGAGAATTTGACATTTCTTCGACCAACGTTTCCAAACGATCATTCAGCTTAACGATCTCTTCATCATGCGTATTAACCATCCACAACTTAATATAATTGGGCGATTTCATCAAACGACATTTATCGATATATGCCTTGCAATCAATGTTAAGCTGAGACAAGTCAGTCACAATTCTATCATAATCAGGGTCAACAATAACAACCTCTTTTCTAAAGAGATGACGTACACTCCTGATGCCGGCTATACGCTTAAACCAGTTAACATAAACATCAGCATTAAGCACAACTGAGTCTTTGTTTGATTTATAACTAAGAAAAGCACCAAGAGGGGCCAGCACGGCAGTACTTGTCCACATTCCCACCCAAACAATCCAATTGCCATCACGTGCCATTTTATAGCCCGTATTATTAATAATATAATAGATAATGAAGATAAGAACTGATACTATAACGGGCATTCCCAGGCCACCTCGACGGATAATGGCACCCAAAGGAGCTCCGATAAAAAAGAAGATGAGGCAGGCGAGAGATAAGGTTATCTTGTTGTGCCATTCCGTTTTATGCTTACGAACACTTTGGTCATTCTCCCGTATATTAAAGCTCTTAAAGCCCCAGTCACGCCCAAGATTTCCGGCATTGCTCACCGCCGAAGTTAAAACCCGTTGCTTCTGTATGAGAGTAGAAGAATTGAAGAGGCTATCCACATTGTAATCACCTAAGTGCGCAGACTTTACTTTGAGCGTGTCTTGTTTGGATAAAAACGGAATCGGGCGATAAGCTCCCGCAGCAGCTTCCTTATAATAAGATCGTCCAATACTATCGCTAAGCATTGTCATTGAATCAATAGAAGCCTCAAGCATTGTCATGTTCTTACTTCTCGATTCATTACTCATAATGCTCGCATCCACCATATTGAATTGTGAGTTAAACTCAATAATTGTATGTTTTTCCCTAAAGCTTTCCCGTCGATAGGGCACATTCTGAACCCCGGAACTCTGAGCTTTAAGGTTCTCGAACATCTCACCACTATACAAATGAAGGTATAAGTGCTGCTTATCTGCCGTCATTTCCAAACGTCCGGAATCTGCCACGATGATATGCGCATTTTCAAAGCCATCGGAGAAATTGTAGATCATGACGTTATACAACATTCCTGTATCACGATTCTTCTTCTTCACATATAGATTATAACCCTCTATTTGATCATAAAAGACTCCTTCCGGAATATCCAGCTCAGGTGATTTTTGCTTCATTGAGATCAATAAAGTCCACAGTTTAACCTCAGCCTTAGGGCCTATTACATTCTGAAAGAAAAAAGAGATGCAGCATAGCAGTGCAACAAAAACAATCAAAGGCTTCATTATTTTGAATAACGAAATACCGGCCGCTTTCATAGCAAGCAGTTCATATCGTTCTCCAAAATTTCCAAAGGTAATCAGTGAGGCAAGTAAAACAGCCAACGGCAAAGAAGCAGGAACTAAACTTATAGCAGAATAAAAGAAAAATTGTGCCAGCACCTCCATTTCCAATCCTTTCCCAACCAATTCATCTACGTACCTCCACAAGAACTGCATCATAAAGATGAAAAGACAAATAAGAAAAGTGCCAAGAAAGAGCGTCAAGAAACTCTTTACAATAAATATATCTAACTTTTTTATGCCTAGCATTTCAATATCTCATATAATTACGATACAAAATTAGCACAAAAAAAGGATAGCAAGAAATTTTTAGGCATTAGAATCCACCGCTTCTTCTAAGTGTATCTATCTGAGAATCCCAGAGTTCCTTTTGATCGTCCATCTCGTCAAGGGGAGCAAAATCGGTTATTTCAAGAACATAATCTCCGGTTAGTTCATTATTTGTCATTTTAAACTCAAAGTAATCACGTTCATTTTCATCATCCACCCAACGAAAACGGATAAATGAATAAGCCCTAATAGCGATTATTTCAGCTTCTCTTTTTTCGGTTTTCCCCCAATGAAAAGTAACAATCTTATCATCTGATACTACTTTATCGGCAAACCATCCCTCCAAACCCGTAGGAGTGCTGATAGCCGACCATATAATATTTCTAGAAGTCGCATTCAGAAGATACTCCAAATGTAGTTTCTCTCTTTTCATACTTAGTGTCTTTAAATTGTGTGTGCCAAGATAGAGACTTTTTTCTAATTACACGATACGATTCACGTACTTTCTTTTGTCCCATATATTTCTGTCATCCTACCAAAAGCTTGAAACACGAAAAGCTTCACAAGCCAACAGAAGAGAAAAAGGGAAGAAAATGCTTACGATTATTTTGGAGAATTCAGAAAAAGCAATATCTTTGCACCCGCAATCGAGAAACGATGGCGCGATAGCTCAGCCGGTTAGAGCGCATGATTCATAATCATGAGGTCCCCAGTTCAATCCTGGGTCGCGCTACACTTAAGAACAAAGCATTTGGGAGGCTTCCACTTCTGGGTGCTTTTTTCATTTTAAGCCTTCAAGCGAATGACAAATCGACTTCCATTTCCCAGTTCACTCTCAACAGTCAAAGTTCCATTGTGGGCCTCCACAAAATCTTTCGAAATAGATAATCCCAATCCGCTACCTTGTACTTTTGTACCCGGCACTCTGAAATAGCGATCAAAGATGCTTTGATGATAACGAGGGTCTATTCCTTTTCCGAAATCTTTCACATAGAGTTCAATAATATCGCCCTCCTGTTTTGCTCCAATGATCACTCTTCCGTCTTCCTTAGAATAACGGATAGCGTTGCTCAGCAAGTTAGTAAGTACCCAGGCTATTTTTTCGCTGTCAACAAATAATTTACTGATCTTCGTCTCAGGATATTCTACTTCTATCTGAATATTAAATTTAGCCGCCTGCACCTGATTAGCCTTTATGGCATATTCTATTAACTCAATCGGTTTGGTTATTTTAGGAATTAGCTGTAGTTTGCCCGCTTCAACCTGAGTCAGATTGAGTAACTCTCCTGTAATTCCCAATAAGCGTTCGCTATTCTCCTTAATACTTTTCGAGAGTTGTGCCTGTTCAACATTAAGTTCGCCTATCCGTTTATCCTCGAGCAATTGCAAGCTCATCATAATTGCCGAGATAGGAGTCTTCAATTCATGAGAAATAGTGGAAATAAAAGTTGTTTTTGCTGAGTCCAGTTCTTTGAACTCCGTAATATTCTTCAGTAGAATAACGTCCCCCAGATCATGCGGATCAACCTCACCAGGTTCCTGGTTCGTGATTGGAATATAGTATGCCTGAAAATAACTCTCTTTATTATCAGCATAGATTTTCAACGGCTCTTTCTTCTCACTTGGATTCACTAATTCACGAATCAGGCGGCGAAGCAAATCATTTTTCAGCGAGAGCTCTTCTGCCGACTTACGAATAACATTTTCTCTCTTCAAGTTGAGTACATTCAAAGCTTCATTATTTATAAAAAGAATTTCCCTTTTTATATTCAACCCGATTATAGGTTCATTAATACTATTCACAGTAGATTCCAGAAATTTCTTAGACGAAAGAATATCAGCCAAAGTACTTGCCCGATATTCGGCTAACTTCTCTGCCATCCGATTAAAACTGTCAGCCACTTCTCTAAACTCTGCATTGCTTTTCAAATTGAGTCTCTTTTCATAATTATGATTAGCAATTTCCAATATCCCACCAATCAGCGCCTTGATAGGTTTATTAATGGAACGCGGCAACCAGATTAGTAATGAAAGCCCGGTAAGGATGCAAATGGCTCCTGTTATTGAGATCCACAGCAGAGCACGATTTAAAGCGGGCAAAGCTTCGGTACCATTAGGATCAAGAGCCGTTAAAATTTGCAGATGTATGACTGAAAGAGTGACTAACAAGATAATCATTCCAACAAGCATTCCAATGCCGAAAATCAGTTTTGTTTTAATGTTCATAAGATCTTTATGCTTAAATATTATGCAAGTATAATCAAATCAGTATTCACTTCTGTCAGTCTGTTCATGAATTTTTTATAGCGTAACACAGAGAAAAAAGCTCCAGGCATTCTAAGAGAGGGCGCTCCCATACAAACCGTTGTTATCTGTCTCTCTTTGCACACATCCACAATACTTCCAAACACATCTCTCGACTGTACCTGAACGACCTCTCCACCTAATTCAGCCACTAATTTAAAATGATTCAGCAGATGCCGCTGACTGGCCAGGTCAATACGTTCCATACTTTCACGGGGAGTTTGCACGTAAAGAGCGATGAATGAAGTATTATAGCGAGTAGCCAATCGAGCAGCTTTGCGTATAATCCTGCGCGGTGTTTTTTCGTGCGAACTAATACAAGCCATGAAACGCTCATGTCTAATTCCCATTCCGGCAACTACAACCTCATTCTCAACTTTTTTCTCCACACGTAATGCCACTTCTTTCAAAGCCAATTCGCGAAGTTGCAAGATGTTTTCTGTCTTAAAGAAGTTGTTCAGAGCCAACTGGATTTTCTCGGGTCGATAGATCTTGCCGGCTTTGAGGCGGGCAATAAGTTCTTCAGCCGTAAGATCAATATTCACCACCTCGTCAGCTTCTTGCAAAACACTGTCAGGAATACGCTCCTTCACTTCAATACCCGAAATACCCTGCACATCTTCATTCAGACTTTCAATATGTTGAATATTTACTGCCGAAATCACATTTATACCTTCATCGAGTAAAGCCATCACATCCTGCCAGCGCTTTTCATGCACGCTACCTTCCACATTGGTGTGGGCCAGCTCATCAACAACGACAATTTCGGGATGAATCATGATGATGGCTTCAACATCCATCTCTTCAAGTTCCTTCCCTTTATAAAAAATCTTTCTGCGAGGTATCAGAGGCAACCCGGCGATCAAAGCTTCCGTCGCAATACGCCCATGAGTTTCAATATAACCTATTTGTACATCAACGCCATTATCCAACAAATCGTGCGCTTCCTGCAGCATACGATAGCTCTTACCCACACCTGCTATCATACCCACATAAATTTTAAATTTCCCGCGACGTGACTTCTTTATCAAATCAAGGAAATGCTGCACGCTCTCTTCTCTATTCATTTTTCAGAATGATGTGCTTCTTCCAAAGCAATATTCAATTTCAATACATTAATTTTCGTTGTTCCAAAAAGTCCCATAAAAGGCTTCTCAATCAAACGATCGACAATAGCTCTAACCGCTTCTTCACGCATGCCTCGAGCATCAGCCACGCGCTTCACTTGTACATAAGCACAAGCCGGAGTTATATCCGGGTCCAAACCCGATCCACTGCCTGTCACCATCTCGGCAGGAACATCTTTGCGAGTTAAATAAGGATGATGCACCAAGAATGTATCAATTCGAGCTTCGACTTCATCCAGATATTCTTTGTCGGTAGGGCCTTTATTGCTACCACTGGAATTTGCGGCATCATACCCTTCACCGGCAGACGATGGACGCCCCCAAAAGTAGATGTCTTTAGTAAAGCTCTGCCCCACATTAGAAGCACCTACCACTTTACCGTTTAGCATTGCCACTTCAGCATTACCTTCATTAGGACTGGCTACTTTTGCAAATATCCACAAAATAAGTATATAACACACCGCAAAGAACACACAAAGTGCAAGTGTTATTTTCACCGATTTCAAAAGTGTCTTCATCTTTTCTCTGAATTAAAATAATAAACCAATGAATAAATCAATCAACTTAATCCCTATAAAAGGAACCACGACCCCACCCATGCCATATATCAGCAGGTTGCGGCGAAGCAAAGCAGAAGCACCGATAGGTTTATATTGCACCCCTCGCAATGCTAGTGGAATAAGGGCCGGAATAATAAGAGCATTAAAAATAACAGCCGAAAGTATCGCACTTTGGGGACTATGAAGATTCATGATGTTCAGCGCATTCAGTTGGGGAATAGCCACCATAAACAACGCAGGCACAATCGCAAAGTATTTAGCCACATCGTTAGCTATGGAAAAAGTCGTCAACGTGCCTCGTGTCATCAATAGTTGCTTGCCGATTTCTACTATCTCAATCAATTTTGTCGGATCATTGTCTAGATCGACCATATTACCCGCTTCTTTTGCCGCTTGTGTCCCACTATTCATGGCAACACCCACGTTGGCCTGTGCTAATGCCGGAGCATCATTTGTTCCGTCTCCCATCATGGCTACCAGTTTGCCCGACTCTTGTTCTTTTTTTATATATTCCATCTTATCCTCGGGTTTTGCTTCAGCAATGAAATCGTCTACCCCGGCCTTTTCAGCAATATACTTAGCTGTCAACGGATTGTCTCCTGTTACCATCACCGTCTTTACTCCCATTTTGCGCAAACGTTCAAAACGTTCCTGAATACCGGGTTTGATGATGTCCTGCAATTCAATAACACCCATCACTTTCTGATTTACGCAAACAACTAACGGTGTACCTCCATTACTCGATATGGCAGCAATAATACTTTCCGTCTCTTTAGGAAAACTGTTTCCCACAGCTTCCGTCATCTTGCGAATAGCGTCAAAAGCACCCTTTCGTATCTTAGTCCCATCAGCCAAATCTACTCCTGAAGATTTTGTTTCAGCAGTAAACTTCACCATTCTCGAACCAACAGTATGGAGGTTTCTCACACGAAATCCCCATTCACGTCCCAATTCCACAATCGATTTACCCTCAGGTGTTTCGTCGGAGAGAGAAGAGAGCATACAAATCTCCACAAAAGAGCGCTCGTCAACTCCTACCGTAGGATAAAATTTAGTAGCCTTACGATTACCAATGGTAATGGTTCCGGTTTTATCGAGCAACAAAGTGTCCACATCTCCGGCCGTTTCTACCGCCTTACCCGATTTCGTTATTACGTTAGCACGCAAAGCTCTATCCATGCCGGCAATACCAATAGCAGAAAGTAATCCGCCAATAGTGGTTGGAATCAGGCATACAAATAATGAAATCAAAGAAGCAATGGTCAGCGTTGTATGGCTATAGTCGGCCAACGGCTTGAGGGTAATGCACACAATCACAAAAACCAATGTAAAGCCAGCCAACAGAATCGTTAAAGCTATCTCATTTGGTGTTTTCTTACGCGAAGCACCTTCTACCAAGGCTATCATCTTATCGAGGAAGCTCTCTCCCGGTTGGGTCGTCACCATTACTTTTATCATATCCGAAAGTACTTTTGTTCCACCGGTAACAGAACTTTTATCTCCGCCCGCCTCACGAATGACCGGAGCACTCTCTCCTGTAATAGCACTTTCATCAATAGAAGCCAAGCCCTCTACAATTTCTCCGTCGGAAGGAATGATATCGCCTGCCTCGCAAACAAAAACATCACCTTTCTTCAGTTGCGAACTGCTAACAAGTTGCACATCATTCCCGCTCACCAATTTGGCCGGAGTCTCTTCCCTTGTTTTGCGCAAACTGTCTGCCTGAGCCTTGCCTCGTGCTTCGGCAATCGCCTCTGCAAAATTGGCAAACAACAAGGTGATGAACAGTACCAAAAACACCACAAAATTATAACCAAATGAACCTTGTGAACTATTGCTGATGGAATAGAGCATAACCGGAAGCATAACCAGTGTAGCCACTTCCACGGTAAACATTATCGGATTTTTTATCATTGTTCGTGGATCAAGTTTCACGAACGATTGCTTAAAGCTCTCTATCACTTGCTTCTTTGGAAACAAAGAAGCCGATTTATTCTCTTTCATAATCACTTTTACTATTAAACGATTCTATACGCTTTGCCACACAATCTCATTATAAACTCAGATGCTCAGCAATAGAGCTCAAGGCTAATACCGGGAAGAAAGAGAGAGCTGCCACAATAAATATAACAGCAAACGTCATCATTCCGAAGGTACTCGTATCTGTTTTAAGCGTACCTGCGCTTTCGGGTATAAATTTCTTCTCTGCCAAAAGTCCCGCAATGGCTACTTGACCAATAATTGGAATGAAACGCCCAAGAAGCAACACGATACCACAAGCGTAATTCCAGAAAGGAGTATTATCTCCCAAGCCTTCAAAGCCCGACCCATTATTAGCCGCAGAGGATGTAAACTCATAAAGCATCTCGCTTAATCCATGAGATCCGGAGTTCTTGAGCCATCCGCCTTCACTCTCAACAAAGCCGGGGGCGTGAACAAAAAGATAACCGGCCAATGCCGTGCCTGCCAGAATAAGAAAAGGATGTAACAACACTACTATTGTAGCAATTTTCATTTCTTTAGCCTCTACCTTTTTACCTAAGAATTCCGGTGTACGCCCCACCATCAGGCCACTAATAAACACAGCCATAATAATGAATGTATAGTAATTCATCCATCCTACTCCCACACCACCAAACCATGTATTAATCTGCATATTGAGCATCTCAATCGTTCCGGAGAGCGGCATCATGCTATCATGCATACCATTGACTGAACCGTTGGAAGTAACAGTAGTACTAGAGCCCCATAAAGCTGTAGAAGCTGCGCCGAAGCGTATTTCTTTTCCCTCCATCGAACCGTTTTTCTGAGCAATACCCATCGCATCTATCCTCGGATTACCATTCGTCTCCTGATAAATCATAGCTACCGTACCCGCCAAATAAGCGAACAACATTACACTAAAAATACTATAGGCTAACTTTCTACGCTTTACATAAAAACCGAACGCCAATACCATCGCCATCGGCAAAAGCATAATCGCACAGTTCTGGAGTATATTAGTAAAATAAGTCGGATTCTCTAATGGATGCGCGGAATTAGCACCGAAGAAACCGCCACCATTTGTACCTAACTGTTTGATAGGAACAATAGCAGCTGCCGGACCTTGCGAAACCAACTGTTCGCCCCCTTCGAGTGTCGTTATCTTCATTTTACCATCAAAGCCCATTGGCACTCCCTGTAGGATAAAGATAAATCCCAAAAGCAAAGCAAGAGGTAGCAATATTCGAGTGCAACTTCTTACTAAAAAACTCCAGAAGTTACCGATTATTTTTGTTGTTTTCGCAGCCATTGAGCGCATAACTCCCGCCATAGCGGCCATACCGGTAGCAGCTGCAATAAACTGGAAAAGCATGATAACAAACAACTGCGTAAAATAAGTCAGCCCGCTCTCACCACTATAATGTTGCAAGTTGCAATTGACCAGAAAACTGATACTCGTGTTAAAAGCCTGATCGAAAGTCTGTCCCCCGTTCGCATCCGGATTTAACGGAAGCCAACCCTGAGCCATAAGAAATACCATGCCCCAAATAAACCAAAATGCATTCAAAATAAGCATCGACTTCAGAAAAGTCTTCCAGTTCATTTCTTCATCGGCATTAATGCCACACACTTTATATAAGAACTTCTCTACCGGAAGCATGAAGTCCAACCAAGTCTTCTCTCCTTTATATACCCGGGCAATGTATTTTCCTAGTGGATAGCTCAGTACCAGCATGAGAACAACCTGCAAGCCAACTCCTAATAATTCTGTATTCATCGTTTTACTAATCTAAAATTAAAACCTTTCGGGCTTAAGAAGCACATACACCAAATAGCCAAAAATTGCAATCCCTAATACAAGTAATGTAGTATACATAATAATCTTCTTTTCTTAAATTAAAATCATCCGTTTTTACTTCTATACCTAGTGATCGAAATGCGTGCCAAAAACAGTAACATCTCCATAAATCACTATATATCAATTAAATAAAAACAAAAAGGTCCCTTTGATTCAACAAAGAGACCTTTTCATTTTGATAGGGTTCATGCTATTATGGAAAAAGGATAATCGCTATATCAAGCATTTATTTTATATTCTTCAATCTTGCGGTATAGAGTGGTGAGACCAATCTTCAGCAGTCGGGCAGTCTCGGTTTTATTTCCATGCGTATACTCCAGTACACGTACGATGTGTCTTTTCTCCATGGCAGATAACTCAAAGCTGGAAGCTGCTACATCGCCATCCGATCTTTCATAATGGTTGTGTTGGATTTCCAGAGGGAGATCTTCTAAGGCTAGCTGTTTGCCGTTGCACACAATTAAACTTCGTTCAATCACATTTCTGAGTTCACGTATATTCCCTTTCCATGGCTGCAATTCAATCGCCTTCAAAAAAGCGGGAGTCATTTCACAACCCGAATAGCCCATCTTCTCAGAGAAACACGCCATAAAAGTTTCAGCCAATTTCTTTATATCACCAAGTCTTTCGCGCAGAGGCGGTAATTGAATTTGGAAAACAGACAAACGATAAAACAAGTCTTCACGAAAACGGCCGGCCAGTATCTCTTCATCCAGATGCCGATTTGTGGCTGCTATAATACGGACATTAACTAAAGTCGGTTTCGTTTCTCCAATTTTTATATATTCACCCGTTTCAAGTATACGCAGTAGTTTAGCCTGCAATTCGAAAGCCATCTCTCCTATCTCGTCTAAGAATATCGTTCCGTTATTAGCCTCCTCAAAGAGCCCTTTTTTATCTTTTGACGCACCGGTAAAGGAACCGGCCTTATAACCAAACATCTCACTTTCGAGCAACTCTTTGCTAAAAGAAGAACAGTTCACCGCTACAAAGTTGTTTTTACAACGTTTGCCTGCATAGTGTATGGCTTGTGCAAAGACTTCTTTGCCTGTACCCGTCTCACCCGTCAACAGTACAGGAACATCCGTTGTTGCTACTTTCTGAGCTAACAAAACAGCATCCCTTATAGGCTTGGAATCTCCTGTTATCGAATCAAAGGAATACAGTTGCCCCACTTTTTTCTCTAACTTTTCCAAACGTGCGTTCATTCGAGCTTTTTCCACGGCGCGGCTCACTAAAGGAATTATCTTGTTGTTATCATCTCCTTTAGTTATGTAGTCAAAGGCTCCATTCTTTATGGCCTGTACCCCATCTGCAATATTGCCATGAGCAGTAAGCAGAATAATTTCCATACCGGGAGCTATTTTCTTAAGAGAAGTGACTAAGTCTACTCCATTTCCGTCTGGCAAGAAAACATCACACAATGTCACATCAGGCATATGCAGTTCCAATTGCTTCAGTGCTCCTTTACAATCTCCCGCCTGAAACACTTCGTATCCCTCCAGCTCCATCATGCGTCCCAACAGTACGCGAATCTGAGCTTCATCATCTATAATAAGGATTTTATTCATTTTTTCTTTTTATTCTCAAGCCAATGTAATTGCTTTTTGGAAAAGTTAAGAATACAAAGATAACAGTTTCCACTAAATTCTTTCATCCTCATCCAAAACAAATCATTCACTCCGATTGTTATTTCCATCAGAAACTATTTATCGATAAAAAAAGTAATAAACGCATGAAGATCATTATCATTGGAGGTGTTGCCGGAGGTGCAACCACTGCCGCACGTATCAGAAGAGTAGACGAAACTGCTGAAATTATCCTGTTAGAGAAAGGGAAATACATCTCTTATGCCAATTGCGGCTTACCTTATTATATAGGAGGGGTAATTGCCGAACGCGAGAAATTGTTTGTGCAAACTCCGCAGGCTTTTTCTACACGCTTCAAAGTAGATGTACGAACGGAAAATGAAGTCGTTGCTATTAACAAAGAGCAAAAACAGGTAACAATACGTCGCAATGATGGTAGTGAATACTACGAAAATTATGATAAGCTGGTGATCTCTACCGGTGCCTCTCCCGTGCGTCCACCACTACCCGGCATTGATTCTGAAGGCATTTTCACCCTGAGAAATGTGAATGATACGGATCGGATTAAAGCATATATCAACTGCCATGACGTAAAGCGGGCAGTAGTTGTAGGTGCCGGATTCATTGGCCTCGAAATGGCAGAGAATCTTCACGCTCTGGGTGCTAAGGTATCTATTGTGGAGATGGGAAATCAGGTGATGGCTCCTATCGACTTCTCCATGGCTGCTTTGGTTCATCAACATCTGATGGAGAAAGGAGTAAACCTTTATTTAGAACAGGCAGTTGCTTCGTTTAAGAAAAACGAGCATGGCATGGAAGTGGTATTCAAAGATGGACAAACAATTGGTGCGGACATTATCATACTTTCCATTGGTGTGCGCCCCGAAACAACTCTTGCCAAAGAAGCCGGACTCACTATCGGCGTTGCCGGAGGAATTCAGGTAGACGAGCATCTGCAAACTTCGGATAAGGCTATTTATGCCATAGGTGATGTGATTGAGTTTCCACATCCCATTACCGGAAAACCATGGCTTAACTATCTTGCCGGACCGGCCAACCGCCAAGGACGTATTGTGGCAGACAACTTGCTCTTTGGGAATCAACGGAAGTACGAGGGCTCTATTGGTACCTCCATTGCCAAAGTGTTCGATCTCACTGTAGCTTCCACCGGGTTACCAGCCAAACGCTTGAAACAAGAGAATATTGCTTACTTATCGTCAACCACACACTCTTCCTCTCATGCGGGATATTACCCCGATGCATTGCCATTGAGTATCAAAATCACCTTTGATGAACAAAGCGGTCGCCTTTACGGTGCCCAAATAGTTGGCTACGATGGAGTAGACAAACGTATTGATGAAATCGCATTAGTCATCAAACATAAAGGAACAATATTTGATCTGATGGAAGTGGAACAAGCTTACGCCCCACCCTTCTCTTCAGCCAAAGATCCTGTAGCTATGGCGGGCTATGTAGCAGAAAACATTCTTACCGGGAAGATGAAGCCTGTTTATTGGAGAGAAGTACGTGATGCGAAACCTGAAGAGGTCTTTTTACTTGACGTACGTACTGTAGATGAGTTCTCACTTGGAGCACTGCCCGGTGCCAAAAATATTCCACTTGATGAATTGCGCAATCACTTAGCTGAAATACCCACCAATCAACCAGTATATATCTACTGCGCCGTTGGTTTGAGAGGCTATCTAGCTTATCGTATACTTACGCAACACGGATTCTCCAACGTACGAAATCTATCGGGAGGATACAAAACGTATAGTGCTGCCATGGCACCGGTAACTCAACAGAAACAGGCCATAACCAATGAAGAGTCTGCACCCACCGCTAAGCCCACAGTAAAAACAATTCGCGTAGATGCCTGCGGGCTGCAATGTCCCGGTCCTATCCTCAAAATGAAGAAAGTAGTAGATACCCTTGTTCCTGGAGAACAGATTGAGATCATTGCAACTGACCCCGGTTTCTTACGTGATGCTGCTGCTTGGTGTAACTCTACCGGTCATCGTCTCGTTTCTCAAGAATCGATGGGTGGGAAATCCTTCACCGTCATTCAAAAAGAAGAACCGAAGGCATGTAAACTCGTTAGTTCTTGCGACGGGAAAGGAAAGACTTTTATCATGTTCAGCGATGATCTTGATAAAGCTCTAGCCACTTTTGTGTTGGCAAACGGTGCCGCTGCTACCGGACAGAAAGTGACCATTTTCTTTACGTTCTGGGGATTGAATGTAATTAAGAAACTGCATAAACCAAATGTGGACAAAGATATTTTCGGTAAGATGTTTGGCATGATGCTTCCCGACAGTTCACAAAACCTGAAACTCTCAAAGATGAGTATGGGCGGTATGGGTGGCAAAATGATGCGTTACATCATGCATCGCAAAGGAATTGATTCTTTGGAGTCGCTACGCGAACAAGCTTTAGAGAATGGAGTAGAGTTTATTGCCTGCCAAATGTCAATGGACGTGATGGGAGTAAAACGAGAAGAAATGTTGGATGAAGTAACTGTAGGCGGCGTAGCAACTTATATGGAACGCGCCGACAATGCGAACATCAACTTATTTATTTAAAAAAAGAAAAGCACTCTCGGAAAAGATTCAATATACTAAACTTTTAGGAAGTATGCACGTTTTAGAAATGGAACGTGCATACTTTGTGCATAACGTCATATTAAGAGTTTAAAAGATGAAAATAGCTACAGAGATTTTAATTGCAATCGTAGCATTAGAGCATTTATACATTTTATGGATGGAAATGTTTTCTTGGGAAACAGTAGGCAAAAGAGTATTCAAGAAAAGTCTTCCCGAAGAACTGTTTAAACAAACGAAAGGATTGGCTGCCAATCAAGGTTTGTATAATGGCTTCTTAGCTGCAGGACTCATCTGGTCCTTTTTCATAACCAATTTGGAATGGAAGGAGAACGTTGCTTTATTCTTCCTAAGCTGTGTTGCTCTCGCCGGTATTTATGGAGCACTATCAGCCGACAAAAAGATTTTCTTCATCCAATCTCTGCCAGCCATACTCGCAATGGTTCTTTTATTAATGTACTAAAACAATTCAATTTATTTATTATGAGTTTATTAAATGATTTCCAGTGGCGCTATGCTACAAAAAAATTCGATATATCGAAAAAGGTTGAGCAATCATTAGTCGACAATATCGTAGAAGCTGCCCGCCTAGCTCCTACATCTTCCGGGCTACAACCATTTAAAGTGATTGTCATCTCCAATCAGGAATTAAAGGATAAAATTATGCCCATTGCTTTTGGGCAAACAATCGTTTCAGAATGTTCGCACTTGTTGGTGTTTGCTGCTTGGAACAGATACACAGAAGAAAGGATTGATCATATCTATTCAATTACGACACAAGAGCGTAAGCAGCCGGCAGATAGATACCAAAGGTATACCGATATGCTAAAAGATACTTATCTAAAGCAGACAGAAGCGGAAAACTTTGCACACACAGCCCGTCAATCCTACATAGGCCTCAGCTTTGCAATGGCAGAAGCAGCCGTACTAAAAGTTGATTCAACACCAATGGAGGGTTTTGATAATGCTCAGCTGGATGCATTGTTGGAACTTGAAGCCAAAGGATTGAAGAGTGTGCTTATGCTTCCCATTGGTTATCGTGAAGAGAACGGTGATTGGTTGGAAAAACTGAACAAAGCACGCCATCCCAAAGAAGAGTTTGTTCTGGAAATTAAATAAAAGCAGAGCGACTGCATTACCCAAAGAGACATGCGAACCAAGTATAAAGCTAGGTTCGCATGTATTTCGTGCTTGCTACAATTACACAGATCTAATCACTAAACGAACAGCAAAACTAAAGCAACAGCCACACCGCTGACTGCTAAGATAATTCCTCTCTTAAACATTTTCGAACCAGGCTTAAACATCCAAAAGGAAGATATCACCAAGAAAAGAAGAATACTCCCGAATGCTATACCAAACCAGTGAAAAGGACTTTGAGAAGATCGTTTATGGAGATTAATAAATTGCTTAAACGGAGAAACAACCTCTTGGGTGGTGTACGAAGCAACACCGGTTACTTTATTATATGTTCCATTTTCAAAGTTGATCATCTCCCCATTCTCACTTATTACACCCATCTTTTTTAGTTTAAGAGCTGCCCCGACTTCCGTGGCACTCATCTGTGAAGATAAGGTTTTTTGCATCACCTTTTCCGTTTTAAGGAAATCGGTATTTCTATAAATCAAAGTAATGCCACTTAGTGAATATATAATAACCAGTCCAACAGCAAAAAAGCCTAAGTCACGATGCAACGACCGCATCCATTGGTTAATTGTTTTTTTCTTCATCTTTCTCTTTTCAAATTATGCAGTATTCAAATATTGACGTACACAAAGATATATAAACGTGCTTAAACGGCAATAGTTGAGCAAAAAAATCATCAGCCATATAAGCATATAAAATATTTGCGTAACTTTGAAGCCAACTCCCAAGGGAGCTCACATTGTGATCTATTTGATTACTAATGCCTGTAACATGTAAACATTATACAACCTACGGGCGTTAACTCTTTATTCTATAAAAACTGATATTATCTTAAGACGAGCAAAAATGAAATCAATATGCACCATGCGAGATATCTGCAAAGCTATCTCTTCTTTCGAGGAGGAGTTTGAAAAAACATATCAAATCTCGCTCAATGAAGCGATGGTTCTCTGCACACTAAATGAAGCACAAATACCATTAACTTCTACCGCCATAGCCGGACGAACCGAAATGAAAACATCCCACACTTCAAAGGTTATACGTTCTGTTGAGGAAAAGGGATTAATAGAGCGTGCATTGGGCGAAAGTGATAAACGCCAGATGTTTTTCAACCTGACAGTGGCCGGAGAAGAGCAATTAAAAGACTTGAAGTGCGACAAAGTGATGATTCCTGAACTGCTACAACCGTTATTCGCTAAGAGAGAAAAAGATTAATGTATTTGTTTCTAGTAATGAAACTAAAGTTTTCGTACGTTGAAACAAAAAGTTTAGCACGTTGAAACGATTGGTTTTCAGGCGTGAAAACAAAAGTTTTATAGCACATAAAACTAATGAAACTGTACTTCCCTGGAAAGATAAGATGTATCTCTCAATCGAGATGCATTTGAGTGAAAAAGAGAAGGAGTTTGGGTAAAACGTGAGAGTAAAACCCCAAAAGTGAGAGTAAAACAGCCCAAATCGTGGTAGACATATTTTACCATCACACTCTATAAACGCTTACAGCAAGCAGATCTAGCACTTTTTGTGACAGATGTGAGAGTAAAACATGTTTTTTCATGGGAGGAGAATTTACTCCTGCTTTATCAATGCTTGATAAAGCACCTCTTGAATCTGTTCACGAATCTCTAACTTCGAAAGTTTATTGACCCACGCATCAGGATAAGTGCGATTACTCAAGAACACATACACCAAACCATTTTCGGGATCTGTCCAAGCACATGTACCGGTAAATCCTGTATGCCCGTACACCGAAGCAGGTGCAGAAGGGCCACAAGGGCTGCTTCCCACATCCTCCGAATCGGGTTTATCAAATCCTAAGCCACGGCGACTGATAGTAGAGGTCTCTGTAGTAAACAGCAAGCAAGTCTCTTTGCTCAGATAACGTTGTCCGTCAAGTTCACCTCCATTAAGTATCATCTGATACACGCGAGCTACATCACGAGCTGTAGAGAAGAGTCCCGCATTGCCGGAGATACCTCCAAGAAAAGCTGCTGATTCATCGTGCACATATCCTTGCAAAGTTGATTTACGTAAGAATGCGTCTATCGTTGAAGGAACAATATTTTCCTTATGGAACGAACGTAAAGGTAAATAAGCTGTATGCTCCAAGTCCATCGGTTCATAAAATTCATGCGCCAGATATTCGTCCATAGGCATACCGGTGAGTTGTTCCACCAATTGTTGCAACAAGATGAATCCCAAACAACTATATACATACTTCTTTCCTTTAAGTGGTGCATCAGCTATCTTCTTCAACATCACACCTTTAAACGATTTATGCAACCAAAGACTATCAGACACATGCAAAGTATAATCACCACCGCCTACAGTTGAAGTCAACCCCTCTTTAAAGCGGAAGTTCGGCTGCGCAAAAGTTTTCGGTCCAACCTGAACTGAATGAAGAGCGTCTTTCTGCGGCCTAAACAAGCTACCGCTATAACTCTTCTTATCAATGGCATCCTGATAGAACACCAATCCTGAAGGTAAACCGGACTGATGGAGCAATAACTCCCGAATGGTAATCTTGGCTTTATTCGTTCGTTGCAAGAACGGAAGATAATCCGATATTTTATCCGACAGACTAAAACGTCCTTTGTCATATAGCTTCATCACAGCCAAGAGTGTCCCTGTGGTTTTTGATAAAGAAGCAAGATCATACATATCATTCGCCCCTACTTTATGTTCACTCTCATATGTATAGGTACCGAAGGATTTGTCATACATCGTTTTGCCATCCTTTAGTACTACTACCTGGCAACCCGGATAAGCTCCGGCAAGGATTCCCTGAGTAGCGATCGTGTCAATACGATTGAGAACTTCGGAACGCATGCCATATTCTTCGGGAATAAAGTGATAGGGAGTAGATGGAGTGAGTGTAATACCATCACCGGCTGCAAATAACCCACCGATTCCGGCAGACAAGCGTCCATCTGCCGAAGCTTTGCCAAACAACACATCGGCAATGCGCTCCTGAACATCTTCATCCAAAGAATGGCCCAACAGCACAGATGAAGCAAGCGAAACCGCCCGATGAATCTGCAACATCAGTTTAGCAGGAGTGAAGAAGACATAGATCACCGGAACTTTCGGCGCAAATTTAGCAAAGAATGATTGATAAGAAGCTAAACGCATTTCGGTTACTGAGACAATGATTCGTTTATATTGTGACAACGAATCACGCAGTAAAAATTGTGCCGAATCGGACATCTTTCGTCCCAGCTCAAATTGTTTCACAGAGGTGTATTTAGACAACTGTCTGGCAAAAGCATCAAGACCATCTGGCTTACCCACATTCAGTAATGCCACCTGCTTCACATCAGGATGGAGCGGCAAAACATCACGCTTATTACTCAGTACCGTGATGGCAGCCAAATCCAAGCGGCGTATCAGATCACGAGTTTGAGGTGTATTGATTCTCTTCTCTAGGCCGGCAAGCCTAATCGTCGGTCGGTGATTCAGGCCCAAAGCATATTTATACATGAGTACTTTGCGGCATCGTTCTTCAATCTCGTTTTCACTAAACTCGCCTTTCTTTATCGCCAACAATACATTATCAATTTCCTTCTTCAGATTGCGCGGAGCAAGCACAACATCATTACCTGCTTTTAAAGCTTGCAAACAGACATTTTCAGCAGAAGAAACTCCCTTCATGGCCAATGCATCGGTAAAAATGAGACCCTTAAACGCCAACTCTTCAGTAAGCAAATCATAAACAATGTTGTGTGAAAGTGAAGAAGGCAGCGCTCCTACGGGGTCGAATACAGGAACTTGCAAATGTCCCACCATGACTCCACTCAGGCCGGCCCGAATGAATTCTTTAAAAGGATAAAGTTCCACGCTATCCAACCGTTCTCTAGTGAAAGGTAGTACAGGTAGTGCTTTGTGAGAATCGACTTCAGTATCTCCATGTCCCGGAAAATGTTTAGCTACAGAAAGAACCTTACCACTTTCCAAACCTGAAGCATACGCTATCACTTTATTAGCCACCTTTCTAGGATTCTCACCAAAAGAGCGCACATTGATTACCGGATTTCTGGGATTGATATTCACATCTGCTACCGGAGCAAAATTAACCTGTACGCCCAACTCCCTACATTGACGAGCCATTTCCTGTCCATATTCATAGATCAAACGATCATCTTGGATACAACCCAGCACCATGTTTTTGGGGAAGACAGGCGTTCCTCTTAATCGCATTGACAACCCCCATTCACCATCAAAAGTTATCATTAACGGAATATCGGCCATGCGTTGTGCCTGATTGGTCACGATGGCCTGATTATCCACTTTACCTCCGGAGAAAAGTAATCCACCCACCTTATAAGTGCGCACGACATCTTTTAGCAGTGCCATATTCTTTCTACCGCGATCAGGCGCAATGGTATAAATAAAAAGTTGCCCCACCTTCTCTTTTAAACTCATCTGCTGAAGTTGAGATTCCACCCATTGCTTACACTTTTGATCTTGTTTGAGCTTATACAAAAGCAAAGGCTCAACCTGAGCCATAGCTTGTGATGAAACAAAAAATGCGAGCAATAAAAGTAGTAAGAGGTTTAATAACTTTCTATTCATTCTTCTTTATTTAGCCCCTCGACAGGGGTTTAATTCTTTATTTCTTTTCAAAGATTAAGTCCATACGTCCGACAAAAGTACCTCTGCTCCCCATTTGGGAAATAGGAACATTTTTGCCGACAGCATTCACATAAATTGCCGGCTGTTCAAGAAACGTATGCGAGTGTCCACCTAAAACGACATCAATATTACTGGTCTGACGAACTAAATTAATATCACAAGCAGGATCATCAGCCGATGAAGGCTTATAGCCCAAATGTGAAAGACAAATCACGGCATCACACTTCTTTTCTTTTTTCAGGAAAGCAGCCAGTTCATTCGCCGTTTTAATCGGGTCTTTATAGACTATCCCTTCGCATTTATTAGCTTGTACCAGCCCCTCCATTTTAGGGCTAAGACCAAAAACACCAATCTTCAGTCCGTCTCGTTTGATGATAACATATGGCTTCACCAAACCTTCGAGTACCGTACCTTCTACCCCATAATTCGCACAAACAATGGGATAATCAGCCATCTTAAACAAACGCGCCATGTTGTCGAGTCCGAAGTCAAACTCATGATTACCAATTGTCCCGGCATCATAACCCATGCTATTCATGAGTTTAATTTCTACTTCCCCTTTAAACATATTATAGTAAGGGGTACCCTGAGAAAAATCCCCGCAATCAAACAATAATAAATCCGGTTTCTCTTCACGCACCTTGTCAAGACACGTGGCACGGCGTACAAAGCCTCCTTTATCTGCCAGACGAGTATCCGGAAAGTTAGCCTCAATCGGTTCAATGCGGCTATGCGTATCATTCGTATGCAGAATAGTAATGGTTTTCGTTCGTTGTGCAACAGCCGAGAGCGAAAGAAACAGTAAAAATCCAATCAATATAATCGGAGTACAACTTGAGGAGAAAGTCTCTTTTCTCATTTTTTCTTTATCTTGATTTTTATTCATTGATTCCTCTTTACTTAATTGTAATCCTACCGTCAAGCGCAGAAGTTATCTCTTTGCCGGCAGCAGTTTGCTTTTTTACATAACTCAGAAAAATAGCTCTTATTGTAGCTCCTTCCGGACAGATTTTCTTCTCTCCCTTCAGAAAAGCCAGCATCTTATCATTGCCTTCGGCCAGATAATCGACAGTAGCCACTTCATAGAGATGTTCATCGTCTATCTCTTTGCCGCCTACCGTAGCGGAGATTAGCTTACCTTCCGCAGATATCTCCAAGCGTACGTTGCTCACACCTTCACCTCCCGCACCTGCAATATTTTCCATCAGGACTCTAAGGTTAGAACCTTTCAAAGTAACAATGCAAAGAGAATTTTCGAACGGTAAAATCTCATAAATATTACTAAAAGTGATATTGCCCGCACTCATAGAACTACGCAAACCTCCCACATTAGTAACAGCCACATCTGCCGGATGGCCAAGATAGGGCTCCGCTGCATTGCGTAACACATCAGCCACCAAGTTAGAAAGTAAGCTCTCCGGACGAGCTGCTTTCATGTCCATTGCACTCTTTCCTACGACAGGAGTCATTATGCTGTCTATCTGCGCTTTGTACGGTGCCAGTATGCTTACGGCATCTTCATCAGGGTGAAGATCCCACTTGGATGATATTTCTATTTTGCTTCCTTCCACCTTCGATAATTGATAAGAAGAATGACAAGAAGACAGAAGAAGGAGGCCTACTAAAGCAACTCCCCATAAAGGTTTTAGATAAGTTTGTTTCATATTTAATGTTTAATAGTGGCACAAATATAACATTTTATGTTTGATGCCGTTATCTCCATCTACCATATTTAGATCACTTATCTTTTGTCTATACTTTTTTAGCTTGTAACATCATACTACCTGCAACATATAACTAATATTATTTGGCTATCTGATAAAAAGTTCGTTCCTTTGCACCGCTTTCGCGCAATCGCTGTCAAAGAAGAGAGTTACTTGATATGTTGCGTTGTATCGATGAAACAATTTAATAATAGCAAACAATGGATTTAATTAAAATTGCAGAAGAAGCATTTGCTACCGGAAAGCAACATCCCAGCTTCAAAGCGGGTGACACTGTAACAGTAGCATATCGTATCATTGAGGGTACCAAGGAACGCGTACAGTTGTACCGCGGAGTTGTTATCAAGATTTCAGGCCACCAAGAAAAGAAACGTTTTACAGTACGTAAAATGTCAGGAACAATTGGAGTAGAGAGAATTTTCCCACTTGAATCACCAGCTATCGACAGCATAGAAGTGAACAAAGTTGGTAAAGTACGTCGCGCTAAACTTTATTACTTACGCGCTCTTACCGGTAAGAAAGCCAGAATCAAAGAAAAAAGAGTTGTTCGCTAATCATAGCCGCAATATCCAATTCGAGATAAAAAAAAGGAAAGATCTTATTAGATTTTTCCTTTTTTTTGTGCCTAAGGAACAGAAAAAATGTCCATGCACAATGCTAATACAGCATTTACATGGACATATCTATTTTAGTGGTAAACTTGTACTCTCTTTTATTTCAGCTCCCAAGCCAATGCACTTGCACCAAGTACAGCTGCATCAGAGTCCTTCAATTCAGAAACAAGTAACTTCGCTTTACCTTTAAAGATCGTAAGAATATTCTCGTCAATAGCTTTCTGAATGGGTTTCATGATGTAATCTCCGGATTTAGCCAATCCACCAAAAAGAATGATAGCTTCGGGACTGGAAAAGGCGATAAAATCGGCCAATGCTTCCCCAAGCAATGTTCCTGTAAAATTAAAGATCTCCTGAGCTAGCTTATCGCCTTGCACTGCAGCATCATACACATCTTTAGAACTAATATTTTCCGAAGGAATGTTACGAAGCAAACTTGCATCTGTGCGGGCTGCTAAAAGTTCGCGTGCTGTACGAGCCACACCGGTAGCCGAACAGTATGCTTCCAAGCAACCTTTACGTCCACAACCACACAAACGGCCAGTTTCACCACGACGCATGATAACATGCCCCAGTTCTCCGGCAAATCCATCATGACCATAGACAACCTGTCCGTTGATAACAATACCACTACCAACGCCTGTGCCCAAAGTTATCATAATAAAGTCTTTCATCCCACGAGCTGCGCCGTAAGTCATTTCACCTACAGCCGCCGCATTGGCATCATTTGTCAAAGCAGTAGGGATACCCAATTTCTCTTCGAACAAAGCAGCCAACGGTATAATACCTTTCCAAGGCAGATTGGGAGCAAACTCAATCGTACCACTATAATAATTGCCGTTAGGTGCACCAATGCCGATACCTTTTATTTTCTCCACTCCGCCTTGAGCAACAATGAGAGGAAGAAGATTCCTGCAAACCTCATCCACATAATCACCTATAGACGAATAAGATTGGGTTTTTACCGAACCACTCGACAGAATGCTTCCGCGTGCGTCAACAATACCAAATACGGTGTTTGTACCGCCAATGTCAATACCTACAACGTAGGGTTTCTCCATGTTAGAATTCATGATACTTTATTAAAGGGTTAGTTATAGTTCACAAATTACGCAAAGAAGATTGAGTTCGCAAAATCTTTTTTTAAAAAAGTTCACCCTTACTGCAACTTTTCACACCTTGTCTGCGTCTAATATAACAAATCATAAGAAATCTGAAACTAAATCGACGAAACAGTGATACATTTAAAAGACATTAACAAGACCTACCACAACGGAGCACCGCTTCACGTTCTTAAAGGCATTAACCTCGATATAGAGAGAGGAGAATTTGTTTCCATCATGGGTACTTCCGGTTCCGGTAAATCAACAATGCTCAATATACTTGGTATATTGGATAATTACGATACGGGAGATTATTACCTAAATGACGTATTAATCAAGAATTTGAGTGAAACGAAGGCTGCGGAATATCGCAACCGAATGATTGGTTTCATCTTTCAGTCATTTAATCTGATCTCATTCAAAAATGCAGTGGAAAACGTAGCTTTACCGCTTTTTTACCAAGGGATAAGCCGCAAAAAACGAAATATACTTGCGATGGAGTACTTAGATCGCTTAGGGCTAAAAGATTGGGCACATCACATGCCCAATGAGATGAGTGGAGGACAGAAACAACGTGTCGCTATCGCTCGTGCTCTGATTTCTCAACCGCAAATTATTTTAGCGGATGAACCTACCGGAGCACTTGACAGTAAAACTTCTGTTGAAGTGATGAGTATACTGAAACAACTACATGATAGTGGAATGACCATTGTCGTGGTGACTCATGAAAGCGGTGTAGCCAATCAGACGAATAAGATCATCCGCCTCAAAGACGGAATCATCGAGAGAATAGAAAAGAACGAAAACCATGATGCATCCCCCTTCGGGCAGAACGGATTCATGAAATAAGATAAATACCCAAACATTTATGATTGATATTTGGCAAGAGATATATGGCACGATCAAGCGCAACAAACTGCGGACACTTCTCACCGGATTTGCTGTGGCATGGGGCATCTTCATGCTTATCGTACTGTTGGGTGCAGGAAATGGCCTAATACATGCCTTCGAAGAGTCGTCATCAAGTATGTCCATGAATTCCATCAAAATATATCCGGGATGGACGACCAAAACGTATGACGGGCTACAACAGGGACGGCAAATTCGTCTGGATACTAAAGATTTAGGCATTACTAGCAGGAATTTTTCAAAAAATGTAATCAGTGCCGGAGCTACTGTAAAGCAGAGTAATGTAGTCTTAAGTCGTGGAACAGAGTACGTCAGTATGACGCTTAACGGGGTTTTCGCAAACTACACTGAGGTAGAATCGGTGAAATCAGCCGGTGGACGTTTTATCAACGAATTAGATATTAAAGAAAAACGGAAAGTCATCATCCTACATACCAAAACCGCCGAAATTCTTTTTCCAAAAGGAGAGGATCCTATCGGGAAGTTTATCATAGGAAACGGTACCGCCTATCAGGTAGTAGGATTATACACCGATCAGGGTGACCGTGATGCTCGCGAAGCATATTTGCCATTCACTACTTTACAACTTATCTATAATAAAGGAGATAAAATCAACAATCTCATTTTCACCACTAAAGGATTGGATACAGAAGAATTAAATACAGACTTTGAAAAGCAATACCGTAAAGCAATCGGCGCTCACCATCGTTTTGATCCGTTGGACGACAGTGCTATCTGGATATGGAACAGATTCACTCAGTACTTGCAGCAGCAAACAGCTTCAAGTATTCTCCGCACAGCTATCTGGATTATTGGCGTTTTCACTTTACTCAGCGGGATTGTGGGAGTAAGTAACATTATGCTTATCACTGTAAAAGAACGTACCCGAGAATTTGGTATCAGAAAAGCATTAGGGGCTAAACCTTCTTCTATCTTATGGCTGATTATCATTGAAAGTATAGTTATTACTACTATATTCGGATATATCGGAATGGTAGCGGGTATCGGGGTTACAGAGTATATGAATGCAGTGGCAGGAAGTCAGACCATGGATACAGGGTTATGGAAGGAAACCGTTTTTTTAAATCCTACAGTAGACGTAAAAGTGGCTATTCAAGCTACACTTACTCTAATCATTGCCGGAACGCTCGCAGGCTTTTTCCCGGCACGAAAAGCTGTGAGTATTCGGCCGATTGAAGCTTTAAGAGCGGAATAACGACGTATTTAAATAGTTCAAAAACAAGATATGAAATACGATATTGATACATGGGAGGAAATACTCCTCACCATCACAAGAAATAAAACCCGAAGTCTACTTACTGCCTTTGGCGTATTCTGGGGTATATTCATGTTAATCGCCCTTATCGGCGGAGGACAAGGCATGCAAGATATGATGAAAGCCAATTTTGAAGGCTTTGCCACCAATTCATGTTTCGTCTGGCCTCAAAAGACAGGTGAACCTTACAAAGGGTTTCGTAAAGGACGTGACTGGAGTCTGGAAAATGGAGATATCACTCGTTTGCGACGTGACGTCCCAGATATTGACGTGATCACTCCCACAATCAATAAATGGGGAGCAACCGCTTTGTATGGAGATAAAAAAAGTTCCTGCATAGTGAAAGGATTATACCCCGATTACGATAAGATAGAAACTCAGGATATGCGATACGGACGCTTTATTAATGACGTAGATATCCTGGAGCAAAGGAAAGTTTGTAGTATAGGCAAACGTGTGTACGAAGAATTATTTAAGAAAGGAGAAAATCCTTGCGGGCAGTTTGTACGAGTAGACGGCATCTACTACCGTATTATCGGAGTTTGTGTTTCGGAAGGTAACATTAACATTAATGGTAATGCATCCGAAAGCATCGTACTTCCCTTCAGCACCATGCAGCAAGCTTATAACTTCGGAAAGAATATAGATCTTGCTTGTATCACAGCCAAACCAGGAATTAAAATAACTGATTTGCAAGATCAGGTAGAGAAGGTTATTAAAGAGGCACATTACATCAGTCCGAATGACAAACAGGCTGTGATGTTGCTCAATGCCGAAGCCATGTTCTCAATGGTCGACAATTTATTTTCAGGTATCCGCATGCTTATTTGGATGGTAGGGCTGGGTACCCTATTAGCAGGAGCCATCGGGGTAAGCAACATCATGATGGTAACAGTAAAAGAGCGTACAACCGAGATAGGCATTAGACGCGCCATTGGTGCACGCCCCAAAGATATCTTGCAACAGATTCTATCCGAGAGTGTTGTGCTCACAGCTGTAGCAGGTATGGCCGGTATCTCATTCGGAGTACTCATATTGCAAGCTGCTGAAATAGGGATCAATGCTTCAGGAACATACAATGCACATTTTCAGGTCAGCTTTTGGATGGCGATAGGAACTTGTGCACTCTTAATTACACTGGGACTATTAGCGGGGTTAGCACCGGCATACAGGGCTATGGCCATTAAACCGATTGAAGCCATCAGAGATGAATGATTAAGAAGCAAGTTGTTTCTTTCAGAACGAAAAGCTATAAAAAAGAAAATGATAAATTAATAAAATAAGCAACGATGAAAAAGTATCTTAAAATCGCATCATTGGTAGTGATAGCTGTCATATTCATAGGAACATTCGTATTCCTGTACAGTAAATCCAAACCTAAAGTGAAACAGTACGAAATTGTAAGTTCCGAGATAACTGATTTGGAAAAAACCACAGTAGCGACGGGAAAGGTGGAACCAAGAGACGAGATTCTTATCAAGCCTCAAATATCGGGTATTGTAGCCGAAGTATACAAAGAAGCCGGAGAAACCGTAAAAAAAGGAGAAGTAATAGCAAAAGTAAAGGTTATCCCCGAAATGGGGCAACTCAACAGCGCCGAAAGCCGATTACGCTTAGCTGAAATCAATTTAAAGCAAGCTCAAACGGATTATAACCGTATGAAAAAACTTTATTCGGACAAATTGATCAGCAGCGAAGATTATGAAAAGAGCCAGATTGCCTTTAAACAAGCTAAAGAAGAAGAAGATAGCGCCAAAGATGCACTTGATATCATTAAAGAAGGCATCACAAAAAAAAGTGCCTCATACAGCAATACGATGATTCGTTCAACCATCGACGGCCTTGTTCTTGATGTTCCTGTAAAAGCCGGTAACTCTGTGATTATGAGTAACACGTTCAATGACGGGACTACCATTGCTACTGTTGCCAATATGAATGACCTTATCTTCCGCGGTAAGATAGACGAAACAGAAGTAGGCCGTATCCATGAAGGCATGCCTATCAAACTCACCATAGGAGCATTACAAAATATTAAGTTTGATGCTACGCTTGAATATATCTCACCAAAAGGTGTAGAGGAAAACGGCGCTAACCAATTCGAAATTAAAGCAGCTATCCGTGTTCCCGATTCTGTGGAGATACGTTCCGGTTACTCAGCCAATGCTGAAATTGTATTAGCACGTGTGTCAAAGGTTCTAGCCGTACCTGAAAGTACAGTGGAATTTAGCGGAGATAGTACTTTTGTGTGGGTAATGACAGATAGTGTTCCAGAACAAAAGTTCATCCGTCGCAGGGTAGTTGCCGGTCTAAGCAATGGCATCAAGCTTGAAATAAAGAAAGGGCTTACTATCAAAGAAAAGGTGCGTGGTGCCGAAAAAACCGATAAGGACAAGAAGAAATAAGAACGGCTAACAGAACAAGTATGAAAAAAAAGATAATAACCATTGTTATGGCAGTAGGGCTTGCTCCTATTGCTACACATGCCCAAGAAGCATGGAGTCTGCGCCAATGCATTGATTATGCCATTGAGCACAATGTGTCCGTGCTTCAAACTCAAAATACGGCGGAGCAACAGAAGGTGGATGTAAACACGAAAAAATGGGCACGACTGCCAAACCTAAATGGGAGTGGAGGGGAAGGTTTCAGCTGGGGACGTACTAGTACTCTTGTAAAAGATGAAACAACAGGAAATTACAACAGCGTTTACGTTAATACAAGCAGTACTAATACAAGCTTCTCCTTAAATACTAATGTACCGCTCTTTACCGGTTTTAGTATTCCTAACCAGTACTCTTTGGCCAAACTTAATTTGAAAGCTGCTATCGCCGATCTCGAAAAAGCAAAAGAAGACATTGCAGTAAACATAGCATCGAGCTTTCTACAAGTTCTTTTCAAAGAGGAGCTAAGCAAAGTAGCCAAAGAGCAAGTGGCCCTTAGCAAAGAACAGCTGAATCGTAGTCTTCGTCTCAATGAAGTGGGAAAAGCATCATCTGCACAAGTAGCAGAAGCCAAAACCCGCGTAGCGCAAGATGAGCTAAGTGCAGTACAGGCTGATAATGACTATCGCCTTGCGTTGCTGGATCTAAGTCAACTATTGGAACTACCCACCATGGAAGGTTTCAAGATTACCGCCCCAGAGCTAGAACCTCAATTCACCCCACTGACTCCACCTGATGAAGTTTTCGTTCAAGCAGCGGCAAGCAGACCTAGTATATTAGCTGCGCAATATCGCCTTGAGGGAAGTGAAAACAGCATCCGCATAGCGCAAAGTAATTACTATCCACAATTATCGCTGAATGGAAGTCTCGGCACAGATTATTATTCTACATTGGATCGTAATTTTAAACAGCAAATGAACGATAACTTTAGTAAGTACATTGGCTTCAGCCTGAGTATCCCTATTTTCAATCGTTTCGAAACTCGGAATAAGATACGCACTGCCCGTTTGCAACAATCATATCTTTCTATGCAAGTAGAGAACGTCAAAAAAAGTCTCTATAAAGAAATTCAACAGGCATGGTATAGTGCTGTAGCAGCCGAAAGTAAATACAATTCCAGTACCGTAGCCGTAGATGCTAATCAAGAGTCTTTCCGCCTAATGAGCCAAAAATTAGAGAACGGAAAAGCTACTTCAGTAGAGTATAACGAATCTAAATTAAATCTGATGAAAGCTCTATCTGACCGTATTCAAGCAAAATACGACTACATCTTCCGCACTAAAATATTAGACTTCTATAAAGGAAAGCCCATTCAATAGGTACTAAACTATAATGTGTGTCGATCAGCGGTCAGCGAACAATGAATAATGCATCTTAATTATTCATCGCTGACCGCTATTTTTATCGCCCGTTTGCTGCTCATTTCTTAAAGGTCTAAAATCATCAAGAGATTTACCCCTCCTTCCAGACATAGCCTAGTCAAATTTATATAACTTTGCGCCACTTATTTATGATACCTACATGAAGCGTATCAAAATAACAAGAGCACTGTGCAAAGACATCAAACAAATGATGAAAAGAGAAAAAAAGAAAAATATCATCTTAACTGCCATTATCATTGTAAGTATACTAATGTTGGCAGCAATCGGAATTTATCTGGGCCGCAACAGCCTACTAAGGATGATAGTAAACAAAAAAACATCTGCTGCAGAAAAAGAATACGGGCTATCCATTAAATATCGCTCTTTGAAGATGGAGGGAATGAACAATATACGCATGGAAGGTCTTTCCATCGTTCCTATTGGACGAGATACACTTCTGAATATGCAATCGATGGGTGTACGCTTCAACCTCTGGGCACTACTTGAGGGTGATGTGGAAGTACAAAACGTACGCATAGACAAGTTGAGTATTTACTTCACAAAACAGGATTCAATAGCCAACTACGACTTCCTTTTCCGTAAGAAAACAAATGAAAATACGACAGAAAATAAACAAAGTAACTACGCCAAGCAGGTCGATGAGTTAACAGAATTAGCATTCAATCTTTTACCTGAGAACGGAGAGATTAGCCACCTAAACATCGTACAACGAAGAGACAGTAACTTTGTTTCCGTAAATATTCCTTCACTGATCATAAAAGAGAATCGTTTCCGTTCTGATATAAATGTGCGAGAGAATAACACCTCCCAAAGATGGGCTACCCGTGGAGAACTAAATCGATCACACCATGTATTGCAAGCCGAACTTTACTCATGTGAAAGAAAAAAAGTGCTACTACCCTACCTCACTCGCCGACTCGAAGCCGAAGTGATGTTCGACACACTGGCCTACAGTCTCAATAAACAAACAATAAACAGTAACGAAATAGCGCTAAGTGGTAAAGCTGAAATTTGTGGGTTAAGCGTGTATCATAAAGCACTCTCACCCGATATTATCAACCTTGACCATGGACGATTAACTTACCGTATCAATGTGGGAAGCAATTATATCGAGTTAGACAGCACCAGTACCGCAAGCTTCAACAAGATCCAATTCCATCCTTATCTACGAGCTCAAAAACAGCAAGAGAAATGGCATATTATTGCCTCCGTTAACAAATCTTGGTTTCCTGCCGACGAGCTCTTCAGTTCTTTGCCTAAAGGACTATTTTCTAATCTGGAAGGTCTCCAAACCAGTGGATCGCTCGCTTATCATTTCCTTATTGATGTGGACTTTGCCCGACTAGACAGCCTAAAGTTTGAATCAGAACTTCGTCACAAAGATTTCCACATCGTGAAGTATGGCGCCACTAATTTAAGCAAGATGTCGCAGGAATTCACCTACACCGCTTATGAAAATGGAGCACCCGTGCGTACATTTACGATTGGCCCTTCTTATGAACACTTCACCCCACTTGACAGTATCTCACCCCTCTTGCAAATGTCTGTCCTACAAAGTGAAGACGGAGCTTTCTTTTACCACAAAGGTTTCTTACCGGGGCCTATGCGCGAAGCACTCATTCACGATCTGAAAGTGAAACGTTTTGCCCGTGGAGGCAGTACCATTACCATGCAATTGGTTAAGAACGTTTTCTTAAACCGTCGCAAGAATATTGCCCGCAAACTGGAAGAAGCACTGATTGTATGGCTCATCGAAACCGAAGGATTAACCTCCAAACACCGTATGTACGAAGTTTATCTGAACATAGCCGAATGGGGGCCACTCATCTATGGTATACAAGAAGCCTCAACCTATTACTTCAACAAACGTCCCTCTCAGCTATCGGCAGAAGAAAGTATTTTTCTGGCCTCCATCATCCCAAAGCCAAAACATTTCCGTAGCTCATTTACTTCAGACATGAAGCTAAAAGAATATTTGGGAGGATATTATCGACTCATTGCAGCAAGACTCAAGGCCAAAGGTTTATTAAACGAAGCCGAGGCGGATAGCATCCGCCCCGACATAAAGATTACAGGCTCGGCCCGCAATGATCTATCAATTGTTAGAGGCAGCGTAATAGTTAACGCCGGAGAGAATTAACGAAACAATTCTTCAAGTTTAACGGCAAGCTCCTCTCCACGGAGTTTGTCACTCAAGACTATTCCTTGTTCATCTATCAAGAAAATAGCAGGTATTAATTTCACTTTATAAAAAGTTGATACATCTTTCTTATCCAAAAAACTAAGCCAAGGAAGCTTTTCTTCGTCCATTGCTTTCTTCCAATCAGCCTCCTTTTTATCTATAGAGATACTAATTATTTCCAATCCCTTTGAAGCATATTTCCCATACAAATTCTTCAAATTCGGTATCTCCTTACGACAAGGATTACACCACGAAGCCCAAAAATCAATTAGAATATATTTCTTCCCTTTCATTAGTTCCGCAGACTTCACTCCTTTTCCTTGCCCATCGATAACAACAAAGGCAGGCGCCTTCTTACCTACAAAACCTACAGGATACAGCTCCTCTTTAATAAGCTTGCCATAATAACTACCCTTTGCTTCTGGAGAAAACTTTTCATAGGTCTGATTCTCATTTTCAGTGAAATAACTCATAACATCCATCATTAGCAAAGGCCCCCACCATGAGTCTTTATTACTTAAAATGACTGCGTTTGAAATAGATGATACCGAATCGAAGAAAGCCTTTTCCGCATGGTCAAATGCCTGACCGGCAGGTGAAGTGGCAATTGAGTCATATGCCGCTTTGTTCTTCGTCTGTCTAGCCATTTGCATCGCTTTAAACACAGCCTCATATTTTTTATGATAATTCTGATAGGTAGTATCAAGAGTAGCACGAGGAGCTATCTTCTTCAAATATTCATCATGGACAGCACTACCTTTAGCGCTAACTTTTGAGAAGTCATAACTCTTCCTGCCCTCCCTATCAGCAACAGAAACTTGACCTGACACTTCAATTTTATTGTTACCTATTACCAGTTTAAAAAGTCCATATGAATCAGCCACATGGAGATAAAACATACGAGGAGAAGGAACGCTGCCTTTAAAAGAGAAAGTTCCATCCGCTCCAACTTTAGATATAGCCACAGGCTTCTCGTCCTTATGAGTTGCACCTGGTAGCAACTCCAAAGATGCACCTTCCATCAGTCCATCCAATTTACCTTCTATAAGATAGCTTCCGGTAGGAATCTGAGCGCATGAAGACAGGGTAAGAAAAAGAGCTATTGCTCCGCAGAACATTTTTAATTTCATCATTGATCTTTTGTTCGTTATTTATCTACATTTTGAGTAAGAGTCCCATTACCCGGATTACTCGTTGCTCCCATAGGGAAAGGCATAGTCCACAAATGTGACGTGGGAGTAAGCGTATACGTAGTGCCATCTACTACTTTACTTAACGTACGGGTATATTTCGTTTCTTTATTAAAACGGCGAGCGTCGGCAAAAGGCACAATAGAAAAAATCAACTCATTATCTTTTGTGCGGCGAATATACTCCATTGCCTGTTCCTCCGTAGAAGCGCTTAATGGCTGATAAACATCCGGAAGAATACGCTTTTGACGAACTGCATTCAACACATCCATTGCATCGGCATATTCACCCTCGCGAGCCAGACACTCCGCTTTGATGAGATAAACCTCCGTAGTGGTAAGACCACCATAGTTAAACAATCCCCTTAAAGTACTTGCATAATAGGTGTCGGCACCAACTGTTTTAAGTTTCCAACGAGCAGCCATACGGGCATCGCCCGCTTCAAAGCGGGTCACTCTATCCACTTGTATATTCGATTCTGAGGTTGCATAATAATTACTACCATGACGGAAATAGTAATTTTCCACATTATCAATTCCCATAGGAGAAGTAGTCACCGTGTAAGAAGTTGCATCCTCTATCTGAGTTTTGTTGGTTTCATAGTAAGCCGTCCAATCATATAAAGCACTATTTTCGGTCAAAGCTTCGTTGGCATTTTGCAAAGCCAATGTATAGTTGCCCATTTCTAAATAGATACGCGCATACATAGCATATGCCGCCCCAATCGTAGGATGTAATACAGTTGCCCCTTCATGAGGGAGATAGGGTAAAGCCTCTTCTAGGTTATTAAGCATATAATCATAAATATTCTGAATACTTACTTGCGTATAAGATGCATTCAGATCAGCACTTTCAATTAAAGGGACCGATAATTTTGTAGCAGCAGTTGCTTCATCATACGTATCCGCATAATAGTTTGCCAAAACAAAGTAAACCACCGTTCTAATGACTTTAGCCTGCGCTATCAATTCATTTCTTTCGGCATCAGTTGCCTCCGTTGCAGATGCTGCATTCTCTATAATAAGATTACAACTAGAAATAGCCGCATATCCATTATAATAAGTAGTCTCATCACTATTATTCAGTTCGATACGATTAGCGGACTCATCCCAGAAGTAATTCGCTTTACGAAGCGGATAGTAATTATAGTTAGATGCAGTTTCAAACTTATCATTAAGCAACAGAATCGCTTGCGTTATGTCTGTTCTTTGATTTGTATACTCATCCCTGATAAAAGCTTCATAATCAGCCAGAGTAGAAGGAGTTTTAGAACCTTTAGGCATAATGCCCAAGAAACCGTCACAAGAAGAAAAGAGCACGCTTATCCCAATAAAGAATACCCAAAGCGTAGATGTTAATATTTTAGTTTTCATAATGTTGCTGCTTCAATATTAAAAGTTCAAATAAAGTCCCCAGACATAGTTAGGTGAATTGTATCCCCCCAGTAGATACTTCGCTTTTTTCTCAAATGCGAAAGTATAAAGATTCTCCACATTAAACTGAAAACGAGCATTCTTCAAAAAGATCTTCTTGCAAAACGTTTGTGGCAAACGATAAGAGAGAGAAATGTTGCTTAAACGAATATTGGAAGCATCCAATACGTTAATGTCCGCATAAGAATACACAGAATAACTTCCGTAGTAATAATCCGAACTTTCGGCAAAAATCACAGCTGGCACATCCGTATGAGCCTCATCTCCGGCAGTCCTCCAACGATTCTTTATATCCTTATTCACTGCACCTATCGATGTCATGTATTCATCCATCGAATTATTGTAATCACTTTGCAAATAGGGTAAATCCGTATTCCTGATTTTGTGCCCTAGTTGATAAATGAGCATAAAGGACATTTGCCAATCTTTATATTGCAATGAGCTGCCCAAAGAACCTGTATGAGAAGGGACGGTTGAACCTAAATCATAAATGGCATCAAGACTAGTCGGTTCCGTAGTTGTCTTCTCTCCATTTTCATCATAGACCTGTGGTAGACCTTTTTCATTTAATCCAGCCCATTTATAACCATAAATAGAATTATAAGGAGTGCCAACACGTGGATATGACGAAGGATAATCCAGTTGCAGATAATATACCGGCGCTTCCACATTTACATAAGTCACCTTATTCTTATTATATGCATACATTAAGTTTACATTCCACAGAAAATCCTTTGTGCGAATAAGATCTCCTGAAAGAGTCAACTCCACACCACGGTTGCTCATCTCCCCGTTATTAATCTCATAAGTTGAGTAACCGAATCCCTCCGTAGGCACTCCATTAGCATTAGCCAAGAGGTCCGATCCTTGTTTATCGTAATATTCCACAGAACCATTCAAACGATTTTTGAACAAAGAAAAATCAAATCCGACATTAGTCGTCGCCGTTTTTTCCCAAGACAACTCAGGATTAGGCCGAGAGCTTACAGCCCCCTGGGTACCACCAACATTAGAATTCGTAGAATAATAAGCTGTTAAATATGGAGCTGCGTTTTTAGCAATATTTCCACCGATACCATAAGAAAGACGGAGTTTAAGCATATTCACCCAATCGACATGAAAGAAATCCTCTTTATTAATGTTCCAAGATGCTCCGACAGACCAAATAGGTTTATTTTGATATTTCGAATCGGTCCCCCAGAGATTAGAACGATCCCAACGAAGACTTCCTGAAGCTGTATACTTATCATCATATGTATAAGCTGCGTTGCCATAGAACGAGACGAAACGATCAACATTCTCTCTCTGATAGCTTAAATCCGAAGAATAAAAATAACCTTCCATCAATCCATCGTATATTGTCAATAAAGAGGCAGCATCAATAGGAGTATAAGTCAACATTTCACGATCATAGCCATATTGAGTTTCGTCCTTGTATTCCAATTTCGTACTACGAATTTCTGATCCAAAAATCATAGCTAGATCATGCTTCTCGGCAAATGTTTTATTAAAATTCAATTGCTGGCGGAAATTGTAAGCGGACGAGTACTGTCGTCTTTCATAATTGATGTCTCCATAAGGTAAATTATAAGTAACTTCACCATCTGCAGAAGCAGTGGCCAAGCCATTCACTTTTGAACGTACACTATACGATTCTTTATCAGAGAGCTTATTATATCTATCTACTCCATACTCATACTGAAACATAGCCTCGTATTTTAACCAGTCTGCTAATTTGATATTCAACTTTACAAATGATCTATTCAAGAAGTTTTTTTCCTTTCCCAGATTGCGCCCTATCTCATCCAAAGGAGTTATGTCCATGCTATAAAGTCCATAACTATTAATTTTATTTACAATATCCTCGCTATAACGAGATTCGGCCGTAGAAGTATAAGGATTTCCTTGAGCATCAACCAAGCCATCATAAGGCATATAAGTATAACCGGGAGAGAATGGATCATAAGTCTGAGTGGTGGCATTAGTATACTTTGTATAAGTGCCCACATCAAGTCTCAACCAATCAGTAATATCCGTAGAGTTAGTTATATTCAGACCGAAAGAACTATCATCTGAATATTTATCTTCATACTGATTATTCTTATAAGTCAGTGAAACTTTAAAGTTATTCTTCTCCGAAGCCTTCCCAATACTTAGATTGTATTGCTGATAGAAAGGATTGGTTTTGGTGTATTTCTTCACATCATCATAATAATTATAGCCTTTGGCAGAAAGTGTATTCAGCGTCGAATTCATTTCTTCCTGCGTTGTATTACCTGCATACGCATTCAAAATGGCTGTGATCCCTTGATTAGTGTACACCCTGTTTTCAAGTAAATTATTCGCATAGCTTACTGCATTGCTTCCCTGCAAATTAGGATTCTTCTCTGCCCACTCTTTTTCAAGATCAATAACATCAGCCGAGCTGGTCAGACGATCTTTATAAAAGGAATAAGGAGAAAAAGTGAAGGTGCTAGAGAAGGAAACTTCGACTTTTCCTTTAGACGCTTTCTTTGTCACAATTACTACCACGCCGTTGGCCGCACGTGCACCGTAGATAGAAGCAGCTGCCGCATCTTTCAGCACAGTTATACTCTCTATATCTTCCATATTCAAATCAGGAATATTTTCAACAAGACTACCAGTGGAAGTATACCGAGTACTTTCTACCGGAAAGCCATCAATTACATAAAGTGGGTTTGTCACTCCATTCATTGTTGTAGTACCACGTACAAGGCCATTTGCATAACCTGCGACCCTACCTTCGAGTAAAGTACTCAAGCTATTAAGTCGTTGTTCCTGCAATTTCTCGCCACTTACTTTAGAAAAAGCACCCGTAGCCCGCTCTTTCGAGATCGTTTGATAGCCCGTTACCACCACCTCATCAAGCAGCTGATTATCTGTTTTCAAAACGACATTCAAAATCCTCCTTGCACCAACTCTCAAAGTTTGATTTGCAAATCCTACAAAGGAGAACTCAAGCACAGTTGATTCCGACGGTACAGACATAGAATATTTCCCATCCATATCTGTAATTGTGCCTAAAGAAACAATTTTTGAATTTGCTATCCTGATTGTAGCTCCAACTAAAGGTTCTCCGTCTACATCACTTACCGTTCCGCGAATAGTTATCCCCGAAGCTCTGCCAACATTCTGGGCAAAGACTTCGTGAGTGCCTGGCAATAACATCAGCGCCATACCACATAAAACAATAATTTTTTTTCTCATATCAACTTACCATTTACTGTTAGTAATCATACTTAAAACAAAAAACCTTCTACTCATTCATTCCTAATTGAAATTACAGCGTTTTATTTTAGCATTCAAAGCTAGAATAAATCTACCCTAGTAAAAATCCCATCATTATGGTATTCTAGAATAAAAGCCGAGACACGATTTAATGATTGCAAATAAAAGAATAAAGATTTAAAATACTCTTTGAGATAGGTATCCAATAACGGCAATTGTCGTTATTGGAATAAATATGATAGTGAAATTATCTATTACCTGCCTTTTTGAATGGAAAGAACCTTGGAACGATATAAAGAAGGAGGCATGCCGACGGCGGATTGAAAGACATTATAAAAGGTGGAGATTGAATTAAAACCCAGTTCAGAAGAAAGTGCCTTAAGTGGTATATTGTTATTCGCATCGGACAAAACACGAACAGCTTCTTCCACTCTGAACGAATTTATATAGTGTGTAAAGGTCTTCCCACTCTGCTCATTGATTACTTGAGATAGATAAGTGCGGTTAGTTCCAAGCATATCAGCAACCTTTTCTTTCGTTATAAAGTTGTCCTTATACACTTTTTTTTCTAACATCAGTTGATTAAGTAGGTAATAGAGCTCTACCGTTTTCTCATCGGTCAATGAAGATGCCGCATATTTCCCGGTGACATCTACTTTGTCTTTCTGCTCCTCATTCTTAAGTCTTCTTATCTCAAAACGCAGGTTCTCTTCGCGCCTGATCGCATCCTGGTTCTGTTCCACAATCTTAAGATACAGACGATTCTTCCTAGTATAAAGATAATAGGTGAAGCCAAGCGCAACAAAAATCAACAGAAAACCGAAAGTAAGAAACTGAACCTTCTTTTCGTTTTGCAGCAAACGCAATTTGCTATGAGCTATTTCATTCTCTTGTTTTTCTACATCGTATTTGATCCTGAGCTCATTCAGAGAACGCTCTTTCTCTTCGGTTAATATACTATCTTTCTCCACGCGATACTTCTTATAATACTCCAAGGCACCGGCATAGTCTCGCTTCCGTTCGTAACAATTAGAAAGAGTCTGGTACAAAAGATGCCTATATGTACTACTATTTCTATCATTCGAGATAGAAATACCTTTTTTAAGCAATGGTATGGCTTCGTCATAATCTCCTCTGTTGATCAACACTTTCGAGTATCCGAGGTATGCATTGACAACAGATGATGTCTGAGCGTGACTTTGTAGCTCAAGAGCTTTCTCGAAATAACTAAGTGCAAGCACATTATCCCCTTGTTTAGTTGAAATATAGCCCAATAGATTATACACATTGGATTGATCATAAAAACCATTTCGAAGCATAATGAATTCTGCCTCTTTGGCATACTTCGACGCTTCTGTATAATTACCTTTAAGATAATACATATAGGCTGAATTCATGGCACCGGACATGATGGTGTACGTATCGCTTCTTTTATGTCCCAACTCATAACACTCCAATGCATACTTTAACCCGGTAGTATCATTCATCAGATAATAAATCCCTGATAGATTAGAGAGCAATAATGATTGCAGTTGGTCATTATTCCCCTTCCTAGCCACTTCTATTCCTTTAAAAAAGTAAAAGATGGAGCGATAATAATCCATTTCTATATTCGAAGAGTATAAGCCCAGTCCGTTGTAAACGGAACAAAGAGCAGAATCATTCTTTAACTCTTGTGCCAGTAGCAATGATTTATTGAGATAGAATTTGGCCGGTTTCTTGTATCCTTTCATCATCAATCCCTGCCCTAAGTAGATATAAGAATAAAGACGGAAATAATCGATAGCATTAACCTCTCCGAACTTACGCAACTGTTCAGCAAAAGATATAGCTTTTGTATAATCAGCCCTTGCCAAATAAAGAAAAGAAAGTTCTTTCAGTGCATATCCATCATTCTTCTTGGCACGCAGATAACTGATACGCTCATTCAAGTTGTCGGAGTTTTGACTTTGATCTTGCGCATGAAGTGAAGGGAATAAGATAAATAACAAACTAAAAACAAGAAACAGAAAGACGTTCTTCATCCTTAAATGCTTTTATTCTATCGGCAAAAGTAGCAAAAAAAAACAGAAACACTTGACTTCGGCAAGTAAATGTATTATCTTTGTCAGTGTAATCATAAAATATATTCAGATTTAAATACGGTTGAAGAGGGAAGTTGAGACTTCTCTCTTTTTTTGTGTCTGCACGCTTGTGATGAAGCAAGAGAACCGTGCAAATGGGTCATCTGCACGGTTCTCTTCAGTCGGAAGACGGTTTCTCTTCACTCATTTGATTATTTGTTATCGCAATAACTCCTAATGAAAAAAGTTTTTTCTTTTATTGTTATCCAAAAACACCTTTTTCCTTCATCCCCATACCTAACCAGTTAATATAGTACAAATCTTCTCTTGACAAAAACATGTTCAAGCAACACGCTTTGTATGGTATTATCTTGTGGAAGGAGTGTGGCTACTCGAACGTTCCTTTTCCGATGATTTATCTTTTGTCGCACGCTCATTTGAAGTAGACTTACTGGCTGCCGAACTACGGGTACGTTCATTACTACGGGCATTACTACTGTTTGAGTTGCGACTGCTCGAACGTTCAGTAGTACTACGAGTCTCTCCATTGGAAGAAGAGCGTGCCGGAGTTGCGCTTTTGCGGCTACTTGAAGAAGCAGGCGTTGCATTACTGCGATTTTTGTTCGAAGGTTCTAAACGAATATTTTTTCTATTACTATTATCAACATTCTTCTTTACATCTTGATTACTGCGTCGAATAGTTCCACTATTAGTTTCTCGGCGGCTGTTACTATTGCCATTATTCACATTATGGGTATCTTTGTCATTTGAGGAAGATGAAGGACGCGTGTTACGATCTGTAGATGAAGCGTTATTACTTGGACGAGTAGAATAAATTTTATCCCTACCATCAGGTCTTCTGTTCGAGTTGGGACGAATATTCACCCTACCGAAATCAGAGCGACGATTGTTATTATAAACTTTACCGTCTCTCACACTATGAGATTCTCTGTATACAGTATGATGGTAACGCCCGCGATAGAAGCTCACGTTATTGTTGTGTGTCCGGAAATGTGCCCCCCTGTAAGTGGTATAATGGGTCGGCAGCCCAAAGTAAAACAAGGCATGATTGCTATAAGTGATGTAGACTCTGAAAGACCACCCATTAGTGCTGGCATAAACAGGACGATAAAAATACTCTGTTCGCATAAAACGACGGTATTGCAAATCATTGAGTACCCAACGAAGATCATCATTACGGATGTCAAGGTAATAATAGTATTCATTCAGCGCCCATTCTTCTCCACGCACCACATTGTCCATCGTGTTACGAATAGAATAGATGAAATCATAGTTGATCTCATAGGCATCATTGTATTGAGCGGTATTCAAGTTTAGCTCATACGCCATTTTATCAGTAAGAAAACGGGTTTCTTGGCGAACTCTGCTCGTGCTCATTGCGGCCATACTTGTGCTGCTCATGGCAGTCATCCCGATGGCAAATAGAATAATCATCATTCGTTTCATCTTTGTAAGTTTTTAGTTATATCTATTATTGTATTCTTTTATAAAATCATTCATCTTATCCTTACTCGAAATAAAGGTTAGACTCTCAATTAGCATAAAAAAGTGTTGTCTATCAATAACTCGAGGATAAAGCATCTGCAACATTTCTATCTTATCATCATCAAAAGTATTCAGGTCAATTAATCTCTTACATTGTTTGGATGTGAATGCACTCGTTCTCACCGCAGTCTCAATCAAACTCATCTTATCCGACTTGAAAGGGGCATCCTTTACAGCAGAGAAAAAACAATTAAACGTGTTATTATCCATCAATTCCCCATTTGAATGAATCCCATCCCATTTCTTTCTAGGAGGAGAAGGTAATGCAGTATAATTACCATCTATGCAGATATTCTTTATCCCATTTCCAGAGAAATAAATTATATTATCATAGAGCAAATCCCCTCTTCTTTCACGATCATTGCGTCCAATCGGTTCTACCTCATATACTTCTATTCGATAATTACCCGGATTCAGATTAGCAATAAAGCAACTCATAGTAGGAGTAGAAACTTGCTCTCCATCTACAAATATAATCACCGGGTTCTCCGTGTTTTCTATACGAATGCCATGGAGTGAAGCAGCTTTGATAGAAAGTGCTACTACCAGCAAAAGACTGAAACTGATTATTAACTTACGCATATCCTTCTGTTTTACTAATTTCGATGCAACAAAAATAGGGTAAGAAAATTCCCTACCCCAATGATTCTCTCTAATCGTTCGTAGGTATTTCCCTACCTTATAAGGGCTTTCCCGGCTTAGGTTCTTCGTTAGGAATAAAGAAGGAGTCCATACCCACAACACGCCCCGATTTGAAGCGTATCAAGAAAGTTTTTGTTCCAGTGATTACAGCCGTGTTATATTCCCACTCCTCTCTACCGTTATCAAAACGTCTAAAATTAGGAGCGCCAAAGATCTCTGTTACTTCTTTTTGAGACATGCCTTCGGTTATCTTCATCATTTTATCGTCGACACTCTTCATTGTAACACAGCTACTTAAGAGAAATAAGAACGAAAAGAATAAAATAGATAATTTTTTCATCTTAGTTATTGTATTATTTCACGCAACCACGAGTTCAATGCCACCATCGGTTAATTTGATAAGGCGTCTTCTATATAGATCGCCTACCGCTTTCTTAAAAGTCTTCTTGCTCACTTGAAAAATATCATAAATTTCTTCTGCCGGACTTTTATCATTAACGCCCACACTACCGCCATGCGCTTGAATATATTTCAGCAAGCTTTTGGCGAAATCATCTATCTTCTCAAAACCCGGCTTCTGAAGCACAAGATCAATCTTTTCATCCTCACGTACTTGCTTTACGTAGGCTTTGAGGGTCATGCCCGTATGTAAAGGCTGAAAAATTTCACTGTCATATAGCAATCCGCCAAATTTATTATCTATAATAGCTTTGAAGCCCAAATCTGTTTTCTGCCAAATAAGAATACTCACCTCATCATCGGGCTCATAAGTGGGTTCTTCTTTAGAGAAGTAACGTTCTACCTTGGCTGATGCTACAATGCGATAGCTCTCCTCGTCAACATGAGCATGTATTACATACTTATTCCCCACTAGCATTTTCATCTTTTGCTCACTGAAAGGAACAAAAAGGTCTTTCATCAGCCCCCAGTTAAGGAAAGCACCAAACTGATTTACCCACGCCACTTCCAGACAAGCAAATTCGCCTACCTGCACCAATGGAGTCAGCGTTGTAGCAATCAGCCTCTCCTCATTGTCGAGGTATAGAAAAACATTCAGAAAGTCTCCAATCTGACAATTATCGGGAACATAACGGGTCGGTAATAATATCTCGCCTTCCTGTTCACCGTCAAGATACACACCAAAATCTACGGTCTTAACAACCTCCAGCGTATTAAATTTGCCTAGTTCTATGCTCATACATTCATTTATTTAAATGCAAAGATAACTTTTTCTTGTCTTTTTATACTTATCTTTGCAAAATAAATGGATAAGTAACCACATTCATGAAAAACTTCTGGTATCATATTATGGCCTTAGTAACGGTAGCGATCTGGGGCACTACGTTTGTTTCAACCAAAGTATTATTGCAACACGGGCTCTCACCCACAGAAATTTTGCTCTACCGCTTTCTTCTGGCTTATATCAGCATCTGGTTTTTCTGCCCGAAACGCTTATTGGCCAATAACTTACGAGACGAAGTCTTATTATTTACTGCCGGAGTGTGCGGTGGCTCACTTTACTTCATTGCAGAAAACAACGCATTGGAAATAACGCTAGCCTCCAACGTATCGCTGATTCTATGCACCACACCCATACTCACCGCCTTTCTCTCACATCTGACGGATAGAAAAGAACGACTAAAGAAACGATTGTTTTATGGATCAGGTATGGCGCTCATTGGAGTAGCGTTGGTTGTATTCAACGGTAACTTCATACTCAAAATCAGTCCACTGGGCGACTTGCTAACAGTTGCCGCAGCCTTGATGTGGGCATGCTATGGCATTATACTGAAAAGACTCGACCGGAAATATAGTGTGCTATTCATTACCCGCAAAGTATTCTTTTACGGCATCATCACAATGCTACCTGTCCTTGCTTTCTCTCCTTCGCAACTACACATATCTACCCTGGATCAACCGATAGTGATAGCCAACCTTGTTTTTCTGGGTTTGATAGCTTCCATGCTTTGCTATATCATGTGGAATACAACGGTGAAACAATTGGGCGTAGTGCGGACTACAAATTACATCTACATCATACCTTTCGTCACACTCATTTCTTCAGCCATTGTCATTGATGAAGTCATTACTTATATCGCTATCATCGGATCCGTATTTATACTCTTTGGAGTATATATTGCCGAACAGGGAGATAAACTCGGCAATATATCGACCAGATTATTTTCTTTTGTGAACAAACAACCAACTGATACCAAACATTGATGATTTCCTATATATATAAACATTAAAAGAGAGGTATAGTTTTACTTTTACCTCTCTTTCTCCAAACCAACAAATCTAAGCTCTCAACACTTCAAGAGCCACGAGCAATATAATCATGTCTAAGGGTTAGCACTAAAAACCTATTTTGGCCATTACACCGATAATACAACGGCTTCCACCCACAAAAGTAGGTAGTCCTATCGTATCACCACTATTTCCGGCATCAATGATGTATTTCTTATCAAATACATTTTTTCCAAAAGCTCCAATCTCGTAATACCAATTACGCGGATGCATACGTAAACCTGCTGTAAAGTTGGCCAATCCATATCCCGGTTGGCTCAGATCTGCACGGTTACTGTCTTCAAAGTATACCTGAGACTTGTATGAATAAGACGGGCGAAAGTAAACCGCAGCGATTTTACTCACCGGTACATCTAAATCAATACCTGCCGAGAAAGTATGCTTCGGAGTAAGACGAAAACGATTACCTGCATATTCTTGTGCATTTCCGTTTCCGTCAGTGTCATTAAACTTACCATCGATAAAAGAATAATTACCGAAGATGCTGAGACAACTCACAAAACTGTATCGCAATCCGGCCTCCATGCCAAAGGTGTGTGCCTTACCTGCATCATCAGCCAGATATTGAGGTGCGAGGCTTCCTTCAACGGTTTGCAACGTAGTAGTCTGGAAGTGATCCCAGTCATAATAATAAGCACTCAAGTCATAAGATAGTATACCATTTGCTACTACGCCTTTAATACCGGCTTCATAACTATAGATTATTTCGGGCTGTAATTTTGTCACTGCATCAGGCAATATCAATATCACACCAGGGCGACGGCCTCTGGAAGCACTTACGTAGATGTTATTGCGTTTGAACATATAGTTCAGAGCCAAACGACCAACCCAAGATAAATAATCGCCGGATGCGGTTATTTTACCGTCGGAGACAGGGTTCATTAGATTGGCAGTGCCATTGATCATCAATCCAAAGATACTTGGTTGCGCCGAAGCATCCGAACGATACCCTCCCACTTGATGCTCGTAGGATGCACGCAAACCTGCAGTCAGCGAAAGAGCCGAGGTCAATTTATAGGTTCCGTCAATAAAAATCTCGGCCGCCTGATTGGTTCCATAGTTTGTGGAAGATTCTTCGTGATAGCTATTTATGGGCTGTCCTGATAATAAATCTACTTGCTGAGCAATAGCAGTAATGTTATCAGCAGACACTCCCATATAGGCTAATCCCTGCTCAAGGGTTACGGCCGTTCCCATCTGGCTGCTTAACACAGCTTCAAGCGTTTCTCTTATTTCTGGCAAGTTAGTTACGTATTGCGCTTCACCATTCACCACTGGTGCTTGATCAGGGAATAAAGAGTTTAAAATAGAAGTACTTAGTGCATCAGGTAAACCGAGATCTTCAAATTGTGTCGCAAATTGGGCTTTAAGCAGCGGAGAGATGTAAGCCGGATAAAGACTTTGCTCGTTAATGCGCATTGGTACTTCTTGTGAAGAGTTCTCATAGAAATAGCTAACTCCTCCGAAACCGGAAAAACGTCCTTTATTGTCATAGTTTAATCGAAACTCCTGGCTGAACTGCGTCCCTTTAGCTTTCTCGGATACCCAAAGAATGGGTGCAGGCGTTCCGTCAGCATCAAACGATTCATCCGAATCGAACGCTCGAAATCCGGTAATAGAAGAAAGTTTCCAATTATTATTTATTGCATGATCAAGCAAGAAAGTTCCGCCACCCACGTGGCGTTTGATATAAAGTCCTTCGCCTCGTTCCAGATCGGCTGCACTGTTAGGATCAGTATCTCCTCCTGCAGGAGCATAGATTTTACTCTTAAACGAAGTTCCGGGATAGTCATCATATTGATAGTCAAACACCAAATCCGCCGTTGTATTCTCCCCCAACCAATAACGTGTGGAGTTACGCAAAGCAATCGTATTCTTTCCATTCAGCCTGCCACCCGACAGATTTTTAATAAAGCCATCACGCTCGTTATAAGAAAAAGCAAAACGATTGGCTACCTTTTGATCAACGATGGGGGTGTTGATAAAACCGGTTGCCAATTTCTGATTATAACTACCATAGCCCAAAGAAAGTTCCCCACTGAATTCATTCGTGGCTTTGTTACGAAGCACATGCACCGCACCTATTTCTGCACCACGTCCAAAGAGTGTTCCTTGGGGGCCTTTAACAACCTCTACACGTTCAAGGTCAAACAGCTCCACCACCGAAGCACGAGACCGAGAGATAGAAACTCCATCTTGAAACACAGAAATGCGAGGTTGTGAGCGCGAATCGCCATCGTCAGAGGTTACACCACGAATAACATAACCCGGATTGTTCGGACTTTGCAATTGAATCTGCAAGCCAGGAATGTATTGCGCCATTTCGTCAAATTGCTGCACATTGAGTTTTTTCAAATTCCCTCCGGAGAGAGTACTCACTGCTATCGGCACTTCAATACTACTCTGAGTACGCTTCTGGGTGCTTACAACTACTTCACCAAGCATTTGTACGTCTTCTTTCATTACAATCGTCATTCCATCTCGTCCTTCCAGTTGCTGCTGTTGATAACCCAAATAAGAAAAAACCAAGACTGTATGAACAGAAGAAACAGCCAAGGTAAATGTACCATCTGCACCTGTTGCCGTGCCCGTTCCTGTACCCTTCACAGCGATACTTACACCCGGAAGAGATTCTCCTTTTTCGTTTACGACTTTTCCTTTTATACTCACCGGAAGGAAATTTCCATTTATTTCACTCATAAAACTAACAGCCGCAGCATGCGCCATCTCTTGGGAACAACACATCCACAAACCTGCGAATAAAATGATCAACAAAGCTTTACTTCCGCGTCCAAGCAGTTCACCAAAAAGCCATTGAAACATTAAGTTTAGAAATCGTTTAGAAAGCTGCTTCACGTTTACTGAAGCGCCAAAATGTTGAAGAAATAATAATTTGTGACTCATAATTTGTTTTTTCTACATAGTTCTTTTATAAAGCATTATTAAAAGATCAAGGCAAGGGAACAGTTGAAGAAGCAAACTGCACCGTAAAATTATTATCGCTGGGAAAGGTATCGTCCCGAAGCACTGAAGATGCTATGCGGAATATCTTAGCACAATGAAGCGAATATTTTTTGATGAGATCGGCCAGCTCATTAATCTTTTCTCGATCCCCGTCCGACAATTTCTCATCGCCACAATAATTAGCAATTAAAGCTTCACCCACACAACGAGCAGCAGCAATCTTTAGCGAGTCCGGTACATTAGGAGGAAACGCAGAAATGACCAGTGTCTCAGCACCCTTCGCAATTGTTTTCTTCGCATGTTCAGCGAATGAAAGGCCATTCAAATCCACCGGAATCGATTCGAGAAAACGACTTTTGATTTCCATCGAATCATCCTTTATGGATACAAATCTATAAGGTGAAGGATAACTCACTGACGATCCTGTTTCCACATCATAAATGGTATGTTTCCCTTTCTTGCGACAAGAAATATCTTGTGCGTGAGAGTGTCCGGTAAAAACAACTTCCAAGCCTGCCTCAGCCAACTCAGATGCCTGCTTCTTCCAATCATCCACCAGATAGCCTTTCATAATACGGTCCTGATACTTCCAGTGGGATACCAACCCGTGATGCATCATCGCTATGATTCGTATCCCTCTTCGGTGAGCATCGGCTATCTGCGCTTTGATAAATTTCATTGTTTCAGGCTTTATCCGTCCATCATGCCGACAGATGTTCTTTTCGAAATCATTCTCTTCATACTTACACGCATCAATAGCCAATATGCGCAGGTTAGTAGTAGGCTGATAAACGTATGTAAGTGAATGTTCATCGCGTGCTAAAGCGTCAGCATATCCGTAATCAGCATAAATATCAGCAAAATCAGCTGCAGAAATTGTACGCACTCTTTCAGTTTTATCACGCATAAACGACACCGCATGTGGATTATTCACATCATGATTTCCGGGGATGACAAGTGCTTGTATGCCTTCTTTCTTCAAGCGTACCAAGCAGCTATCCACCAAGTAGCGATGAGAAACATATTCTCCATCCTTAGTTAGATCTCCTGTGAGCAACACCACCTGCGGATGTTCAGCAATAAGTCTGTCAGTTATTTCTTTGAGTATAACAGTCGATTCTCGCAGCATCTTTCTATCATGCACTAAGTAATCGTCAAACGCTTTGCCACCTTCTACCAGCAGCGACGGATCCATCACATGCACATCCGAAACAACTGCAATTCGACACTCAGTCATTCTATCTGGATTGTCTTTCACTTGTCCCATCGCTATAGCACTGGAAGTACAAAACAAAGAACTTAATCCTACAGTAAATATGGGTAATTTTAACATCATCATACTTCATTCTTTTTTTTTATAAAGCAAAAGAGACGAAGAATGAATACAATTCGATTACAGCACCGTTAACATTGTGCAACGGTCACTAAATCGTTAAAAGATGATGCCTATTATTATCTAACCCAAGAAGAGGTACTACAAAACGTTTACATAAAAAAGAGTGGACGTAAATACAAGAACTAAAATAAAAACTATCTTTGCAATATATTCTACTTTAAAACGAATAACTGATGGAAACAAAATTATGTCAAAGTTGTGGCATGCCACTAACATCGGACGAAGTTCTCGGCACAAATGCTGACGGTAGTAAAAATGAAGATTATTGCTGTTATTGCTTTGCCGGAGGTAAATATACTAAAGATTGTACTATGGACGAGATGATAGACAATTGTGTAGAGTTCTTAGATGAGTTCAACAAAGACTCTGAAATAAAGTACAGTAAGGAAGAAGCGATCATTGCCATGAAAAAATTCTTTCCCACATTAAAACGTTGGCAGGCGTAAATTACGGCCTATAAATGAGCTATGCAGTATTCTCTTCTATGATTGAATAAGAGAAGGTATTTTTAATCTATATCCTCATCGTCACCCCATAATTCTTTATCGCTGGGTGCGTTGCGGATACAAATGTAACACCAAACCCCAGCCACAACAAGAAAAACAACAAATCCTATCAATATAGCCATTGCAACGTTTATCCTTTCTTTAAAATTCGTGCAATAGTACGAAAAAAAGTTGAATACACAATGTTATGTAAATGATTATCTTTTCCCTCTTGCTTAAATTCTACAGATTTAACTAGACATTACTGTCTAGAGACTTCTTACAAGATGATTCTCTGACTACTAAATGCGTGCGGATGACTATTTGCAAAGGAGTTGTCCTCGCCTTTATCTGTGCAAGTAACTGTTTACAAGACGCCTCGCCCATCTTGTAAGTTTGATGGGTAACGGCCGTAAGAGCAGGTTCTACGTAATTTGAATGCATCTCATCCGTATAACCAATCAGAGCAATGTCTTTCGGGATACATAGATGATGGCTCTTAATCTCTTTCATCGCAGCAAAAGCCAACGCATCATTCATGGCTAAAATGGCATCAGGTGGATTTGAGAGAGAGAGTAATCGGCGAGTAGCTTCGCGTCCTTCATCATAAGTCATTTTCTCGCAAATAACGAGTTCCTTTTCTATCGGTATTTTGTTTTGCCTCAATGCTTCCAAATAGCCATGCTTTCGCTCCTCTACTATCTTCAAATGATTGGCGCCTCCAATAAATCCGATACGTTTTGATCCTGTTTGCAACAAATGTTCTGTAGCAAGACGGGCCGATTCTACATTATCGGCAACAACAGAAGAGAATCGACCTCCGGGACAAATACGATCGAAAAACACCAACGGAATGTTCTGTGATTCTAAAGCTCCGAAATGACTATAGTCTGTTGTTTCTTGAGATAAACACGCTAGGATACCTTCCACACGAATATTTATCAAATCATCCAGACATTGTTTTTCGAGTTCATATTGCTCATAAGATGAAGTGATAATAACAGAATAGCCATTTTGTTTAGCTACATCGCTAATGCCGCTGATTATGGAGGAATAAAAGTGGGTTACCAAGTCAGGTACCAGAATACCAATAATGCGAGGACTGTTTTTAAGCAGGCTCATAGCAAAAGGATTCGGTCTATAGTTATATTTACGAGCAAGTGCCTTGACACGTTCTCGCATTTCAGGTCCTATTTCGGGACTATCCTTGAGAGCCCGGGATACGGTGGAAATAGAGACCCCAAGTTCTTCTGCCAAATTCTTTAGCGAGATATGCGTATTTGTCTTCATGGCAATAGCTATTTCCGCAAATATAACTGTTTCAGGTTACATTAGCAACAGATAATGCCGGATTGACGCAAACCTTTGCGTGCTTTTTTAGGCAACCATTCTTAGGTATATTCAACGTATGTTCTATTTTTGGCTATTAATTATCACTTTAATTAAAATATGCTATGATTTACAATGAAATTGGAAAGACAGGAATGAAAGTTTCAAACCTCAGCTTCGGTGCATCTTCACTCGGAGGAGTATTTCACGATATTCGTGAGGCAGAGGGAATAAGAGCGGTATTTACTGCAGTAGAGAAAGGTATGAATTTCATCGACGTTTCACCCTACTATGGACACTACAAAGCTGAAACGGTTTTAGGTAAAGCACTGAAAGATCTTCCCCGCGATGCCTATTATTTATCGACTAAAGTAGGACGCTACGGAAAAGATGGCGTAAATACATGGGATTATTCTGCCAAACGTGCCACAGAGAGTGTGTACGAAAGTATGGAACGCCTAAACATTGATTACATTGATTTGATTAATGTTCACGATATAGAATTTGCTGATTTGAATCAGATCGTTACTGAAACTTTACCCGCATTAGTAGAACTGCGCACAAAAGGAATTGTAAAACATGTAGGAATAACCGATCTTCAACTGGAGAATCTGCAATGGGTGATAGAGCATTCTGCCCCGGGAAGTGTGGAAAGTATCCTTAATTTTTGCCATTACTGCCTGAACGATGACAAGTTGGTTGACTTTCTCGATTTCTTCGAAGCTCACAACATCGGAATAATCAATGCTTCTCCTCTCTCGATGGGTTTACTCTCACAAAGAGGCGCTCCATCTTGGCATCCGGCTCCCATATCTTTAGTTGAAGCTTGCAAGAAAGCCGTTCAGCATTGTTCATCTAAAGGTTGCTCAATAGAGAAATTAGCCATTCAATACTCGATAAGTAATCCACGCATCGCAACAACGCTCTTCAGTTCAGCCAACCCTGAAAATGTAGAGATGAATATTCAATATGCCGAAGAAGCAATCGATTGGAATCTGGTACAAGAAGTGCAAGACATTATCGGGGATCAAAAGCGCGTTAGTTGGTTTAATTCTTAACTACGTAAAAGAGGGATTACTATGAACGACTTCAAAATTATCGATGCACATTCTCACTTGTGGCTTAAGCAAGACACAGTAGTAAATGGTTTACCAATTCGTGATATCGGCAACGGACGTTCGGAGTTTATGGGTGAGGTGAGACAAATGCTTCCTCCCTTTATGATTGACGGACAAAATTCGGCCGAAGTCTTCCTCTCGAACATGGACTATGCACAGGTATTGGCTGCAGTCATCACGCAAGAATATATTGACGGAATTCAAAATGAATATCTTCTCGATGTAATAAGTAGGTATCCTAACCGCTTCTTCGTGTGTGGCATGTGCGAGTTTCGCAAGCCGGGCTATTATGAGCAGACGAAAGAGTTGCATGGTTTGGGGTTCAAAGCAATCAAGATTCCAGCTCAACGTTTGTTGCTAAAAGAAGGAAGAGTGATGCTCAACTGCGAAGAAATGATGCAGACATTTGGCTACATGGAAGAAAACAAGATGATTCTTTCCATCGACCTAGCCGACGGCGAAATGCAGGTAGATGAAATGGAAGAAGTCATTCAGCAGTATCCTAATCTGAAAGTAGCTATCGGACACTTCGGAATGGTAACAACTCCAAACTGGCAGAAACAAATCAAACTAGCACGCTATGAGAATGTAATGATTGAATCAGGAGGAATCACTTGGCTGTTCAATGAAGAGTTTTATCCTTTTAAGGGAGCAGTAAGAGCGATTCGCGAAGCCGCAGGACTGGTGGGAATGGAGAAATTAATGTGGGGTTCCGACTATCCGCGAACAATAACGGCCATCACTTACAAGATGTCTTATGACTTCGTCTTAAAGTCTCAAGAACTGTCTGCTGACGAAAAAGCCCGTTTCTTGGGACAGAATGCTGAAACCTTTTATGGTTTTAAAAATCTCCCCCAATTGCCGTACATAAAAAACATGTCAGAATAACACCTAATCACTAATATAGTACAATTGCATACCATGAAAAAAAATAATTATTTATTGCCTCTTGCACTGGTTTTCTCTCTGTTCTTCTTATGGGCCATCAGTAGTAATCTGCTACCAACGATGATTCGACAGTTAATGAAAACATGCGAACTAAATGCATTTGAAGCATCATTTACCGAAACGGCCTATTGGTTGGCTTATTTTATTTTCCCCATCCCTATTGCGATGTTTATGAAACGCTATAGTTATAAATCGGGGATCATTTTCGGACTTATACTAGCCGCATGCGGTGGTTTTCTATTCTTCCCGGCGGCCATATTGAAGGAATATTGGGCTTATCTTTGTATCTTCTTCGTCATCGCTACCGGAATGTGTTTCCTTGAAACAGCAGCCAACCCTTATGTTACCGCTTTAGGTGATCAGGAAACAGCCCCCCGAAGACTAAACCTCGCCCAATCATTCAATGGATTGGGAGCATTCATTTCGGCTATGTTTCTAAGCAAGCTCGTTCTGAGTGGCAATCATTATACGCGCGAAACTCTGCCCGCTGATTTTGCCGGTGGATGGGAAGGATATATCCAAATGGAAACCGATTCCATGAAACTGCCCTATCTGATCTTGGGACTATTACTGATCGTTATTGCGATCGTTTTTGTCTTCTCCAAACTACCCAAAATAAAAGAAGGAGATAACGTAGAAGGTGATAGTGAAAAAGGAGGGAAGTTGATAAACTTCTCTGTGCTGAAACGTTCTCACTTACGTTGGGGTGTCATTGCACAATTCTTTTATAACGGAGGACAAACGGCAATAAACAGCTTATTCCTGGTATATTGCTGTAGCTACGCCGGTTTAGAAGAAAACACAGCAACGACTTTCTTCGGACTCTACATGCTGGCGTTCCTGTCAGGACGATGGATTGGTACCTTGTTAATGATCAAATTCCGTCCACAAGATATGCTTTTGGTCTACGCTCTTATCAATGTAGCCCTGTGCGGAGTTATCATTTGTTGTGGCGGAACAGTCGGACTATATGCCATGCTCGCAGTATCATTCTTTATGTCCATTATGTATCCCACACAATTTTCTTTGGCTTTAAAAGGATTGGGTAGCAATACAAAGAGCGGGTCTGCTTTCTTGGTAATGGCTATTGTGGGCAATGCTTGCCTGCCTCAGCTCACGGCCTACATCATGCAGCTCAATCAAAACATCTATTACATAGCATATATTATACCAATGATCTGCTTCTTGTTCTGTGCTTACTATGGATGGAAAGGATATAAAATAGTAGATTAAGAAAAGAAATCTAGTCACTAAAAAATCGATTTTAATAAAAATAAAGATGAAAGCAATTCAAATTACAGCTCCTTTGGAAATGAAGGTGGTTGATGTAGAGAAGCCTGCAATGAAAGCAGATGAAGTTCTCTTGAAAATTAAATATGTCGGGTTTTGTGGTTCCGACCTGAATACTTATTTAGGCCGGAACCCTATGGTGAAATTGCCTGTTGTACCAGGACATGAAGTCGGTGCAGTGATCGAAGCAATCGGTAGTGCCGTTCCCGCAGGATTGGAAGTGGGTATGAGTGTTACAGTGAATCCTTACACCAACTGTGGCAAGTGCGCTTCGTGCCGAAACGGACGAGTAAATGCTTGCGAACACAACGAAACGTTGGGTGTGCAACGCAACGGCTCCATGAGCGAATATCTCTCTTTGCCATGGGCTAAAGTAATTCCCGCAACGGGTATTTCACCTCGCGACTGTGCTTTAATTGAACCTATGAGCGTGGGCTTCCATGCCGTATCTCGTGCTCAAGTTACCGATATTGATACAGTCATGGTAATTGGCTGTGGGATGATTGGTATGGGAGCGATTGTTCGTGCGGCCCTGCGTGGTGCTAAGGTTATTGCAGTCGATTTGGATGATGAGAAATTAGCATTAGCAAAACGAATTGGTGCCCAGCACACTATTAACTCTAAAACAGACAACGTACACGAATCATTGCAAATGATTACGGAAGGTTTTGGTCCTGACGTTATTATTGAAGCAGTGGGTAGCCCTGTGACTTACGTTATGGCTGTGGATGAAGTTGCTTTCACCGGCAGAGTAGTATGCATCGGTTATGCTAAGAGTGAAGTCGCTTTCCAAACAAAATATTTTGTACAGAAAGAGCTGGACATACGCGGTTCTCGCAATGCATTGCCGGAAGATTTTCGTGCAGTAATTCATTACCTCAAACAAGGCACTTGTCCTAAAGATGAGCTGATTTCGATGATTGTTAAACCCGAAAAGGCCACTGATGCGATGAAGGAATGGGCAGCAGATCCGGGCAAAGTATTCCGTATTTTAGTGGAGCTATAAGCAAATAGGAACTTCTTCCAAGTAACACTCATATCTTATTCATTGTCTATACATAGATAACAGAAGATCTAAGTGCATTCTATAGGAAGATTATCTGGTCACGCAGCTGAGTGACGATGGTCACACGGTTGCAGGACGATGGTCACACAATTAAGGGACAATAGTCACGCAGTTGTGTGACCACTTCTTTTTAACGTTAAGACGACTTAGCTTTAGTGTTCTTTTGCCTTACCTCAACTAAAGAGATGGATTAGGATATACACTAAAAGCCCTCCAACCGATCTATGGTTGGAGGGTTATACTCATTAGTCCAATCACTACATCATTTGAAAGGGTTTCCAAACTTAAATAGCTTAACTCCTTATTAGGATTCAAAGGCATATCAAGTAAGATTGCAGCTCCTCCATCAACAGGACGGCCGTAAACACCTTCAATTCCAAGATCCTTCTCCAGATCATTACTTACCAAACCGGACTTTAAATGCAAACGATAAGGTCTGGGAGCTTTGAGTTTGAAAGCAATGTTATCCACAAAAAAATCCTGTTCTATCGGACACCAATTCTCGGGATTTATCAAAGTAAGTGTGTCACTAGTGCCATCGCTATAATGCACGCGAATGATACCGTTGGCTATGTGACATTGCATGTGATTTGTACTACCAGCCATGAGAAAATAGGCGTGAGAAGCTTTACCATTCAAGCGGATGCGTAAGCTATCAGGATAGTTGTCCCACAATGAAGTGAAAGCGATGTTCTTACCTTGCGTCGGAGTGCGGAAAGACACGCCCAATTTGGTAGAAAGCAAACCGTCACGTACCTGCGCACGCATGCCCGAATCGTCTATCTCTGCCGTAGTTTTAGGATGGCACCATTCACCTATTCCTTGTTTAGGTAGTTGAAGAGTAGTATAAGGAGAACGAGGCGTTAGGTATTCATTGCGGAAAATATCCGTAACGGAAGCATTAAATGCAGTGTCCATATTTACCGGACGGCAAGAAGTTGCAACAACATGCTCAAATGCAGGAGTCGCAGGAGCGATATCAGCTTTTACTACTACATTGATAGGTTGCCACCACGCCAAGTCACCTTGACGAACATGAGCAAACAAGGTACGACTTCCTACCTCTCCACACACTCGCCCTTCAATTTCTTTTCCATTGACTTTCGCATCCTCTAACACACCTTGCGGATCATATAATTTATTCACTTTATACTGGGATAACGCCAATTGGAAGCGATCACCAACCTTAAAACTACGACCTGCATCGGCAATCGTTGTTTTAATTAAGCTACCTCCCCACTCTATCTTTATTTCACAAGTAGTAGCTGCAGGAACTGTTATGGACAAAACAGGCTGGCCAACAGATATTTCAACTTGTTTCCATGTTGCAGGTTGCCCATTAATAGTAAGGCGAACAACTTTATCCATCCGAGCACGAGATTGCAATTCAAGAGACAATGGCTTACTAAAGTGTTGCGCTATCTTGTAAACATCCGTCCTCCCTTCACGATGATAATCAAACGACACATCGGGCGTAACAAGCGAAGCATAAGGCCATTCGGCAGGGAAACCCGGACGAATGAGCAACTTACCATTAAGCGCATCAGGAAGGATACCATAAAGCCCTTGTATAAGAGCACGAGAGGCAACGCCAATAGGATCACCAAAATCCCGATAGCACTCTCCGCGGGCAGCGTCATAAAAGCTGACCTGACCGAAGTTGCCGGGACTTCCTCCAAGATACATCCCATCGAGTACGGAGCTTTTAAGCAACTTAAAAGCTTCATCGTTGCGCCCGGCTTGCCAATAAGAAAGAGAGGTATGCATCACCTCAGCAAAAGCAACATTGTTGATGCTCCATGAATAAGGTAACCAGTTGGTAGTAGAAACAGTAGCATAACCTTCATCTTTCAAGCCTTTGGCAACGACAGGTATATGAGGTATTTCAGTATCTACATATCGAGTGGCCTGATAAGATTGAAAAGGATCAGCCGTTTCGCTATCAATCGCATGATAGATAGTCCACACAGCAGCACTTTCATGCAAACGACCATGCCCCATGAAATCTTGATATTCGGCCCAATGCCCCTTTGAAGGCATCCACAAGCGAGCGTTAAGTGCTTTCAGTATCTTTTCAGCCTCAGCGCGATAAGGAGCAGGATCTTCGCCGATCTTAGAAGCTATCTCTGCAGCCATTTTGTTGGCGCGATAGTTATAAGCAGACGAATGAGTTACCGCACCTGAACTATAATAAAGCGCATCGCTTGCCCAGATGCAGGCATAAGCGTCATAAAGTCCATCGCCATTGGGATCATAATTACGTTTCTCCCAATCAAGATGGCGAACAATGACAGGCCACATCTGGCGGGCATAGTCTAAATCACCCGTCCAATTGAAGTGCCAAAGCAGTTCATCAATGTAGCAAAGATTCATGTCGTAATGGTGCATCTGATTAGGATTGTGCGGATTACGGCAGATGTATCCGTTGCTATATTGAGGGGTTCCCCACTGTTTAATCGAACGAGCAAGGTTCATCTCAGGATCTTGTGCCGGATGGGGAATCGTTTGTGGCACAGCGGTTACCTGACTAGCAGCATAAGCATCGAAATGCTTCCGGGCGCGATCGTGCCAACCAAGAGCATCACCCGTATATGCAGCACGCCAGCCGCTAAGTGGCATTCGCCAGCCTACTGCCCCGTGCAACCAAACTTCACCATCCCAAATAGCATCGGCTGCAACAGAAAGGGCCCCACCCAATGTATTGAAATAGGCGTCTGGAGTATTTATCTTGATCCGAGAAGCCAATGCAACACGAGCCTGCTCTGCCTTTTCATACAGAGAACTTCCTTCCGACATTTCCGGAACTCGCAAAGCGAGATTCTCTAAAACCAGATAGCCAACAGAAGCCAGCGAAAGTTGACATTGCTGCAAGGACAAAGGATGTTCCGACGCTTCAAAGCTATCAGCCGGATCAGCACCCATATCACCATTACGATTCAGACGTTTCGCTTTTATTTCGGAAAGCAAACAAGTCAGTTTAGCACCAACCGGCATATCAGAAGCTGTTATTTTCCAAACAGCACCGTCTTTATCAGGAAAAGGCAAAACAGAGATAAGGAGCTTCCCTTTTCCCCAAGAAGGATCTGTTAATCGGTAACTCCGACGCCCGGGTGTGTAGCGAGCTTCACAGAAAGAAACAGAATCCAGAGCAACAGAAGTCTTTCCTGTGATCACACGAAAACGGATATTCTTGCTATTCCGTTTGTCATAAGCTGCAAACACAGGTCGATCACTCGTTTCGAGACGAAAAGGAGAAGTTCTGGCATAAAGCGCACGCGTATAACGGTTCACTCCATTAATCGAAACAAAATCTTCTCCATCCGGATGATACTGCAGCGAGCGGGATACTCCACGTTTATGCTCATTGTAAGAGGTCGATTCTATAAAATCGCCAATCCGCTTTGTAGGAGCCTGCCCTAAAAGTTTTTCTGCTGCCCCAAAGAAAAGGCAAAGCAAAAAAAACAGGTGATATTTGTTCATAAAAGCTATTTATAAGTTTAGAATCGCCCTATGGCATTGGCTTTAATCCTTCCCAACGCACGTTCCACTTTCCGTCTTTCGGAAAACCCGGATTTTCTACAGTGCAGCCATCCCAACCAGCGCACATCATTGCCACAGCAGTTAGCAAACCACCGTTCCCTGGAAGATAAACACGCAAACGTTCATCTTTATAATTGTGCCCACTTATCAGATAGGTATTGGTACGCTTATTCATAAGCAAAGCACCAACTGCTTTGTCAGGCTCGCCCATGCGGGCAGCGTTCATGGCAGTCATCGGATAATCCCATCCCCAAGTAGAGTCCCAGTTCCAGTTGTCCCATATCCAATCAAAAGTATTCTTCATATAATCTTGGCGGATAAGTTTGTTCATAGGTAAAATGCCTACCGCACCCAGAACAGCCATGTGATCGGAAGTGAAACGAACGTCCTTGTATGTGTCAAGCGCCGTTTCTGCTGCCAGATAAAGCTTGTCGCTATTGTATGCCAGCGGAGATAATTTTTCGATCATTTCATCCCATTGTACATTACGTTTTTGCCCCGTACGTTCCAGCCATTTTTGTGCTGTTTGCATAGCGTAGTACCAGTATGAGAGTTCAAAAGGAGGGTTAACAGTCTCTGCTGCACGAAGAGTTTCCTGTGCAGGGATAGCACCTTTCAACACGTAACGTTTGTTAGCTTCATCATAAGTTGCGAAAGAGTACATAAACTTAGCAGTTTCCTGAACCAAGCGGTTATATTTCTTAAGTACATCAGAATTTGGATTTGAACGGTAAATTAGCTCAGCCAAATAGATAAAATGTGGTTGTTGCCAGATAAGGAAACTGCCTACTTTAGAAGGAGCTTCTTGCCCGCTAGGATCTGTCATCTTCATCCAGCGGATACCGTCAAATCCCTGACGTTTTGCTATCTCGCGAGCTATAGGCTCTACCTTCTCATACCAAGAAAGAGTACGGTCCAGTAAATCGGCACGGTTCCATAAAGCAAATTGTGCCTGATGCCACCATATCATTTCAAGATGAAACTTGCCAAACCAAGAGTTATAAGTCAGGCCCGTCTCTTGTGGAGGAGTTGTTCCTGCACACTGAATAGCAAGTAAATATTGGCTAAGCACCACACGACGTTCCAATTCTTTGGCACGTGTATCTTTGCATAGGGAAAAATCGACTGCAGCACCCTTCTTCCAATAACCATTCCAATAATTAGCTGAAGCGTTCAATGTTTCTGCCACAGTTGCTTTTTCTGTAGAAGCTACTTCTGAAGTAAAAGCACAAGTAAAGTCGATGGTTTTGCCCTGAGGAGTAAGTACAAAATAGTTTTTCTCTTTCTCTCTTAGCGTGGCTTTGCCTTCCCAACGGATAGTAACGTAATAAACTGTATCATCTATTTGACGTTTTAGCACGGCTGAGTTCGCATTTTGTGAAACAAGAGTAGTAGAGTGCTTATCATTAGCATTCCACAAACATGCATCATCGGAATGTCCTCCGGTAGGATAAGGAAAGCGGAAATTGATGTCCTTATTTCCATTGGATGTAACACGGGCAGCAATCATATCAGCATGCGGATGAACAGCAGTTTCAACCTTATAAGATACACCTGATATTTTGTAACTACTGCGGATAACGCCCTGCCACATATCAAGTGTTTGATGAATATTAGTAAACTTTGCAGGAGTAATACCTTCGGCCAACTCCAAGCCAACAATACCTAAATGCAAGCGATGAGGATTGGCCCGTAACCAGTTAGATGCATCTTTATTACGTCCATCTTCCTTAAACTCAACAGAATAAGGTTCCATACGACCACGGCCAAAATCATAGTCTTTTAGTGCTTCCTGAGGTGTAAACTTCTCCGGATTTGGAAATGAGTGCCAACCCCATTGACTTTGCGTGCCCAAAGGCACCCCTTGCGAATACTGAGCCGGAAATGTTTGCAAACCTGTAGCATCTACGGTATAAGCAAATTCTCCATTCCCTACTGAAAGGGAAGAGAGGGAATCAAAAGAGGTAACTTGCGGATTATTACGAGTTACAAGAGCCTTGCGATCAATAGGTAATTGCTTAGCAAAGGCACCGCATGCAACAAGCACTAAAGCAGTAAACGAATAAAATAGTTTCTTCATGGTATCGTTGGTGATAAATAGATTAATAGACAATACAAATTTATAGAATAGCTCAATACGATCTATAATAAGTAATGATATAAATGCTACGCTATTTGTCAGAAAGCAAAGAATTGAGGTATATCTCTATGTTGGTGTATTTTAAACTAAATGTATAAGCATTATTATCAGATGCATCTTTAGGGTTTAACTTATGCTTGAGTTCCCATTCATCTGGCATCCCATCTGCATCAGTGTCTAAAGGAGCTTTATCTGTACGAAGCAGAGGCCACCCTCCAACATCGTTCTGTGAATTAATGAGCCCATTTTCTCCATCGGTTCCTAACCCGCTACGTACTTGCAATAGTATATGTTTGTCATAAGCATCTCTATGAAAACTGCATCCAACAGAGTCCAAAACCCGTTTATAAGTCTGCTGAGGGGTATCTTGGCATATAGGCTCATAAGCAAATGGCAACGTAGCATGTGATGCTTGCACATCTTTTCCGCCTACTGCTCCCCAATTATCAGCCGTCACAGCAGCATCACCTTCCATATCGTTATCAGCTATGTAATATCGTCCTGTACCATCTTCGGCTATATCAAGTATTCTATGATGTAGGGATGCAGGACCGGGTTTATAATAGTTACCCACTATATTAATTTCCCCATAATGTCCGCCACCATAAGCTGATTTAAAGCCCCAGTTGTAAATCACATTATTACGATAATCAACCATTTTGGTACTATCCACCGATGCAAAACGAGGATTTCGACTGGAATTACAAGCCAACAGGTTATGATGGAAAGTGGCTTTATAGCCTCCCCAAATTCCTCCGAAGCCATGACTACCTTTCGTATGCACCGATTTGTTGAGACTGTGTGCTACGAGGCACCACTGTACAGTGAGGTTTTGCATTTTATACATCGAAAGACACTCATCAATAGACCAACTAACGGAAAGATGATCGAGTATCACATTTTTTTGTCCATAGCGTCCGCTACCTATACCATCACTATCTAGTTTGTGTAAATCACCTACACGCACACGCAAATAACGAACAATTACATTGCTGGCATTAATAATCAAAGGAAAGTCCTTCAAACAAACGCCATCACCCGGAGCAGACTGTCCGGCAATAGTAATACTGTCATTATTGATGCGCAAGTTTGACTTTAACTCGATAGTACCATTCGCTACAAAAACAACAGTACGTGCTCCTTTTTGCTCTATAGCATCACGCAAGCTACCCGCTCCGCTATCATTAATATTTGTCACAATAAGCACCTTGCCACCTCGCCCGCCCGTGGTATATTTGCCATAACCCTCCGCACCCGGGAAAGCTAAAGTCTGAGAAAAGGCCTCTCCTGTCATTAGAGATAAGAGAAACAGAAAAAATATATGTTTTTTCATTATTTATCAAAAAACATCAACTTCAATATAGAAATTCTATAAAAATCAAAGAGAGAGAGCATCTTGAACAAAAGATGCTCTCTCCAGACCATTAAATATTAAGACTAAAATTAACTATTAATAACAAGGATGTTGTTGGCCAGTTAGCCCTGAATTAACATCAATAATTGATGTAGCCAAAGGCAAAATTTCCACTTTATTTTTTTCTAATCCACGGAAAAGATTTGTTATAAGAGCACAATCTTTAGTCAATGCACCCTGATCATTTAAAGGTGATTTTCCATACATATTCACTACAGTATAACCACTCTTAACTAATTGCGTTGAATCAGCAGTTGACAATTCCTTGTAAGCTGTATAAGATACAGCAAGAATAGGATCTTCAAATTGGGTAGCTGTGGCTTCTTTGTAGACACGATAAACATCTACATTCGCATAATTACCAACCCTGTTAGCCAAGTTAACCAAATTTGCTTTATTCTCAGTTAACGTCTCATAAAGTATTCCCCAACGAGCTAAGTCTGTTCTTCGCAATGACTCAAAGCCAAGTTCTAATTTACGCTCATTTATGATTGCTTTTTGAAAAGCAGCATAAGTAGTTGGAGTTGTACCTATCTTTGAAACATCACCACCAAAAGCACGAGTACGAACTTCTTCATAAGCATCAATCGCCTCTTTTGTAGGAGCTCCATAATATTCATTTAAAGCCTCAGCATACATCAAAAGAACATCAGAATAACGAAGTACCGGCCAGTTAATATCACGTTGATTAATAGCAGTTCCAGTATCGGCTTTCCAATCTACACGGAATTTACCAATAGTGTTACTTGAATAGGAATTAATTTGGCGAATATTTTTACTCGTAATGCCATAATTACAGATTGTTACATCACGACGGGTATCCTCATCTTCAAAATCGAACCAGTAAGTAGGATTTGCGGCCATAGCAGGCTGGCTCTTACCATACATACAGCTTGTATGTGCATATAGACCATTTGTATAACCAATAGCTGCACCATTTACATTAGTACCATATTGACCATATTCAAGCATTGTTTCGTCATTATAACGATTGCAAGCCAAGTCACGAAATACATCATCATAATCTGAAAGCAAAGAGTTTTCTTTCTGGGCTATGACAGCTTCGCATGCATCAACTGCAATTTTATAAAGTTCTTTAATACGAGTAACATCCGAACGCTTAGCTATTTGTACAGAGGACAAAGCGTATGTAGTCAAATCCCAACGGAGTGAATAACCAGCAGCATAAAGAGCTATACGAGCTAGCATTCCATAAGCTGAATTTTTCGTAAAACGTTCTGTTGAAGAAACAAGACCTGCGCTCTTCCAAGGCAATAGTTCTATAGCTTTCTGCATATCGGCAACACATCCATCAAGTATTGTATCACGACTAACACGAGAAGAAGTAAAAGACTCCGCGTCAGCTACAGGAATAGTAGTATAAGGAACATCACCAAAAAAACGAACAATATTTAAATAATTCACACTGCGAATGGCATAAGCCTCACCCAACAGCATGTTAAGTTCTGTTTGTTCGGTATCAGTAGATGCAGACATTCCCTGTATACCCTTAATAGCAACATTGGCGTATTCAATACCTGTATACATAGAGGTATAGGTTGAAGTAGGGATATTTGAAGTGGTATACACATAGTTAGCTACCTGATTTTTACTATTAGTAAGACCTTCAGTTGAGATACATTCATCCGTTCCCATACCTAATTGATAATACAGTTCACGATTAAAAGTATTAGGATAGCAGCCAGTAACAACCATTTCTGCTTTTGAGACAGATTCAAAAATAGTCTCGCTATCAAATTTTGTTTCTGATGGCGTATCCAAAAAATCTTGGCAAGAAGCTAGAGACCAAGTAATAACAGCTATACATATAATATTTAATATCTTTTTCATACTAGTTTTCTAATTAAAAGGATAAATTTAACCCGATTACATAACTCTTTGCGCGTGGGAAAGATGAATTATCAACACCTGCAGTCAGCAAACTTGATGTTGCTGAGACCTCTGGATCATATCCATCATAACCGGTGAACGTATATACATTATTAAGAGTACAATAAAAACGTGCATTGTTTATCTTTATTTTTTGCAGCCAAATCTTTGGCAAAGTATATCCCAATGTAATAGTGCCAATACGTAGAAAAGAACCATCTTCAAGATAATAATCCAAAGCGTCAGTAATAGCAATCTTATTATCTGAATGTAAGCTCCACATTGCATTCTTAGCATATTGTTGTGGATTCATTTCAGCCAGACGAGCCAAATCTGTAGACTCCTTACCTGTATTCGGATCAACCAGTTTAAAACGGCTATTCATTACAGTCAGTGTATTTTGATTCGGTAAATAAGGGCCAATGAAACGTTGAGAACTCATATTGAAAATTTTATTTCCAACAACAAAGTTCATAAAAACTGTTAAGTCAAATCCTTTATAAGTAAAAGTATTAGTTAAACCTCCTTGAAAATCGGGCTGTGAATTACCAATCACTGTACGGTCATTTGATGACCAAACCGGATTGCCATTAGCATCTGTTTCACCTGCAGTAGTTTTATACTTAACATCACCAGGTTTTATATTGGTAACAGTTGCAGCTTTTGCACGAGCCACACCATCTTTCAATTTATAGCTAGTGCCGTCTTGTACAAAATCATCAGTAGTATAAACGCCATCATATTTATATCCATAGAACTGTCCAAGAGGTTTACCTACCTGAATTTTATAATCAATTCTTGACTCATAGTTTTGTAAAAAATAGTCATCAGCCCCATCACCATAGATTGAAAGAACCTTTGAACGGTTAAAAGAAATATTAAAATCAGTTGTCCACTTGAAGCTTTTCTTCTTTATGTTCATTGAATTTAACACAATTTCAAAACCACGATTACGAACAGAACCGATGTTCTGATACTGATAAGAATATCCAGTAGATGTAGGAATACTGTTCTTGATTAACAAATTGTCTGATTCATTATTATAAAAGTCAAGACCTAAATTAAGACGGCTATTGAATACTGATACATCTAAACCAATATTAGCAGAAGTTGTTTTCTCCCATTTCAGTTTTTTATTACCGATAATGGATCCTGGAACCAATGTCGTTATATCCTCATTGTTAACTGTATAGTGGCTAGATTTATAGTCCGTAGCATACATATTATTATCAATATTACAGTTACCTGAAGTACCATAACCGACACGAAGTTTCAAATTATCAATAATATTTTGCCCTACCATAAATGATTCTTCAGAAATACGCCATGCTGCAGATGCAGACGGGAAATAGCCCCATTTATTACCATTTGCGAATTTAGATGATCCATCAGCACGTAACGTAGCATTAGCCATGTAACGCCCTTTGTAGTTATAAGATGCACGACCGAAAAAAGAGACAAGACTACTCTTACTCTTACTAGAAGAAGATGTATTTTTGTCACTAGTTGACATACTTACATCATTTAATCCAAAGTTATTTTCAGGGAATTCATAATATGAATTATCCAAACCCATTGACTCTGTATAGTATGTTTCTTGTCCTAACAAAGCGTTTAACTGATGACCATTGAAGCCATGCCCCCAAGAAAGAGTATTTGTTATCTGATATGAATATTTCTCATCATTATTACGATATCCATAAGGACCACCATTGTTTTCAGCTGTTTTTGTACGACCATCATCCCAATAATCTTGACGAGCTTGCTGCCACATATAGCTACCAGCGGAACGCCACATAAAATCTTTCAGAAAATCAAATTCCAAGCCACTGTTCACTGCGAACTGACGAGTTTTTTTAATATTAGTAACTGCATCATTAGTAATGATTGGGTTATATATATCATACTGAGAATCCAGTTCAAGCATTTCGTCACTGATATCACTATTTATAAATTGCTCATTAGTAAAACGAGCACCACCTGTAACAGGCTGAAGAATAGTCATTTTCAAAGCCCCACCCAATGAACCTCCTCCTTCAATTTTAGTATCTTGATAATTTGAACTAAAGTCCAAGCGAGCACCTTTCCAAAGTTCATGATTAATTTTAGTACGAATACTATTTTTTGTATAACCATGCTTATCCATGATGCCATCTTGTTCGGTATAATTATAGCTCAACATAAATTTAGTCTTCTCATTACCACCGTTAACATTAACATTATGATTCTGAGTCAGACCTGTACCACCAAACACCAAATCCTGCCAGTCAATGCCATCACGAGAGCCATATTCGCTTTCAATTCGGCTATATGCTCCTGTATAAAAATCAGAAGAATTAATATCACCTCCAAACATTGAAGCAAAACTACTTTCTTTCCCTGCCAAAAGCTGGAATTCATATTGATACTTAACATAATCCAAGACATTAAGTACATCTAGTTTTTTTCCTAATTTTTCAAAACTATAATAACCATTATAGTTTACCTCTGTTTTACCAGTTTTACCAGATTTAGTAGTAATAAGGATCACACCATTAGAACCACGAGCACCATAAATTGCCGTTGAAGAAGCATCTTTCAATACATCGATAGTCTCGATATCATTAATATCTACGTTTTGCAAACCATTATCCATTTGAAATCCGTCAACAATATACAACGGCTCGGAGCTTTGCGTAATTGATGTCCCCCCACGTACGGTAATATTAATATCAGCCCCCGGAGCACCACTCTGAGTCGTAATATTCACGCCGGCAGCTTTACCTGTTAAAGCCTGAGCGGCAGTAGTAACAGGGGCAATTTTCAGTTCATTACCCCCTACTGAAACTGATGCTCCAGTTAAATCTTTACGCTTAACTTTAGCATAACCAATTGCAACAACTTCATCGAGCATCAATGAAGATTCTTTTAATGTCACATCAATTTTTGTTTGATTTCCAATCGTTACTGTTTGATTTTCGTAACCTACAAAAGAGAAAGTTAGTTGCTTCACAGAAGCAGGAACCGAGATGGAATAATATCCATTTAAATCAGTAATAGTACCGGCAGAAGTGCCTTTGGATACGACTGATGCGCCGATGACAACATCCATAGCATCCCTCACCGTTCCGGTGATTGTCTTGTTCTGAGCAAGAATGCTTAAAGGAGAGCTTATCAATAGAGCTATTAATAAGCATAATTTTTTGTGTAGTATTCTCATAGATTAATAAATAAATATATAATGATTAATAGATAAATTCAAACTTAACAAAGCCTCGTTATCGAGCACAGTATTTATATACAAAAATAGCTCGTCTCAAAGGATTAGCGGGTAACCCTTTTGATAGAAACACTTCCCTATTTGATTTTATCTACATTGTTTAATATAAATTATTTATCAAAAATCAGCAAAAGAGGTCTTAAATAGACTAAAAGCTAATATTTACCGACATATGAGACAAATGGAAAGGGGGCAAGTAGAGGTATTACCTTACAAAAAAAGAAGGATTACTTCGAAACAAACGATTCATCATTCATCCCCACCACGGGCATAGGCGCGATATTCAAGTGGGGTAAAGCCTGTACGTTTTTTAAAGAGAGAGAAGAAATGTTCAGTAGATTTATAGTCGAGCAGAAAAGAGATCTCTTTCACTGATTGAGAAGTTCCAACCAGAAGTTGCTTTGCCTTACGAAGTTTCAACTCTTGGAAGTATTTGGCAGGAGCATATCCCGTATAATCCTTGAAAACTTTCCGAAACCATGAATAGCTAATATTCAGTTTCATTGCTAGTTCTTCAGGATCAACATTCTTAAGAACGTTTTCATTCATGATAATCTTAGCTTGTTCTATTTTCTGATCCACATCGCCCATTTCGAATATTTTATTCTTTGAAGCAGAAAGAATTATTCCTACCATGTGGAGTACAATACCCGAAAGATATTGCTGGGCAGAAATCTTATCAGCCTCAGCGATTTCAAGAGCACGAGAAAAGAGTGAAACCAGTTCTTCATTCAGACCAACTTCAAGTATCTGATTTTCTTTCGTGATAAATGAACTTTTTATTAGATTATCAATGATACATCCTTCAAAACCGATGTAGTATTCATTCCAACCAGTTTGTTGCAAAGGATGATAAGTATGCCATTGCCCCGGAAAAAGAATCATTAGCCGTCCTTTGCAAACTTGTCGTTCAGGAGTAGAATCAGAAGCAAACAACCCACGTCCTTTAGTTATATAAACTATTTGATATTCGGGCAGCACGCGCCCTTTAAGCGTATTAAAGAAATAACCGGAAGGGTGGTCTTTTAAAGGATATGGTGAGTTAGGTTGAATAGCCTGAAAGCCGACAGTATTCACCCAAAGCCCGAACTGGTGATCTTTGTCATTAACAATGAGATACTTAAATTCTACACCTAAATCATTAAAACTCTTAGTCATAAGCGCCACATCAGAATAGTCTCCGCAACAAAAATAGGCATAAAAATCAAAAAACAAGCATATTGAAAGAAAAACAAGTTTCTTTTATTTTTTAGGTACAATCTTATCGTATTGCTGCTCGGCCTTTATTTCTGTATATTTAGGAGCATCCATCATTTCGATAAGGGCACGTAATACCGGACCCTCACCCATCGGATCATTTTCTTGCGTTGGACGGTTGTAGTAATAGGCTATGGAAGGCATAATGCCCGTACCTACGCAAATACCTTTCACATCACCGGCATCAGAGATCAGCGTCATCATTCCTTTTAGTCCTTGTTCGGCCACATAGATGAAGTCGGGATGCAACCAACCTTCTTTCACTCCACGAGCTATACCAAACACAAACATAGCTGTCCCTGTGATTTCTTCGTAAGAATCTTCCTTATCAAGCAATTGATGCCAAAGACCATTTTTCCCTTGATAACGAGCAACACCACTAGCTTGCTGACGGAAGTTTTTAATCAATTCATCACGCAATGGATGATCTTTAGGCAACATGCTCAGCAAGTCGGCTTGAGCCATAAATACCCATCCATTAGCACGGCTCCAATGCGCCACACCATGCTCCTTATTATCTGTATGGTAACAATGATAGTATATTTGCTTCTCAGGACACCATAAATAGCGATTGTAGTTCAGGACTTGATTAGCTGCATCATCAAAATATTTCTGGTCACCGGTAAGTTTACCCATACGAGCTAAGAAGGAGATAGCCATGAAAGCATCATCTGCCCAAATAGTGTTAACATGGGGCCATAGGCGTGCGATGGTTCCATCAACTAAACGTGGTTCTGCAAAGTTTAAATGATCAGCTGTCTCATTTATATAATTCAGAAAAGATTTGTTAGGATAACGCATCTGGAGTTCTATAAGACTAGCGCCCATAGGACCATTGTCATCCAAGCGCTTAGCTCGGAAAATCATATGCCAGCTCAAATCACGAATAGCATTCCAACCACCTTCTTTAAAAGCTTGATCATATTGCTTGCGAAAGAAATCGAGATTGCCGTCGTTAAACACAAAATTCATATTCTTCTGGACATACTTCTCGTATTTCTTGTCACCAAGTTTCGTAGCCAAATCCATCAATGCAATATTTGTTACACCATTAGTATAATGCCATTGATTATATTTAGAAACAACCTTAATATCCGGGGATACAGGAAGTCCCTTTACCGATTTGTATGTTTCCCCGGTTTTAGAATTTTTAAACTCATAGGTAGTACTGTTCAATATACGATTTGCAATTTTCACAGCAGCTTCTTCAGCAGTCATTTTTGTCTGCGCATGAGAAGTCAGAGAGGTAAAGCAGAGGGCAAGTGTACCCAGCAACAAACTTTTCTTTAAATTCATGATTAATAGATTGATAATGCTAGTAGAATTGATAAAAAACAAGAACATAGCGTTTATATAAAACACTCATGTCCTTGTTTTAGAATATATAGATGAACTCTATTTAGGCAGATTAAAAGCGATTTTAAGCTCTTCCATCAGTTCATCCGACATACCTTCAGGCTCAAATCCCATAGATTTAGCTGTAAGATATATCTGAGCTGATTTAGAAAGTGTGTCAACCATGTCGAATGCTTCCATCACATTTTCACCAACAGAGCAAACGCCATGCTTTTCCCACATCACGACGTCGTAGTCAGCAAGTTCTTTGACTGTTGCGTTTGCTAATTCAAAAGAACTAGGCAAAGCATAAGGGATAATGCCCAAACCTTTTGGGCAGAAAGCTCTTGTCTCCGGAATCATACTCCAAAGCAATTTCGTCAACACATCTTTTTTCAAGAAAGCAGGATTGTGAGTCATTGCCACCAAATCAATTGGATGGGTATGCACTGCTGCTTTATAGTTAGAGCCACTACCTATCAGATAATTGTGCATAGATAAATGAGAAGCCAATTCTGAAGTGGGAGCAACAGGCTTATCTGCTATAATTTCATAACTTGAGCAATCATCACAGATACGGATAACCGATCCGTTTTCCATAGGCCAACGGGCCAAGTCACGCATACGTTTATTGGTCCCTTTACAAAAAAAGTAGCATCCTTTTAAGTGCGGAAGGCAAGAACCAATCTCAATCCGGTCGCTAATCGCTTTCATATTTCTAATCTCATCATCAATTACATCTGTAATATTAATGGTGATATTTCCTCCATTACGTTCAGCCCAACCTTTTTGCCAGAGATATCCGGCTACTTCAGCTACATCAGCTACCTGTTTGGCAAGTACCGGACGATTTTCTAATATTGATTTCATATTTTTGTTATTTAATTCTGGCTATGCAACAAAGATAGTCTTTCATTTGCATAGCCAGAAATCTATTTACTAATATTCAGATCGGCTTCATAAAAGCCAGACCTCCTTTTAAGCTTGTGAGATCGCTACTACAACGATAGACGAAATTAACACTACCAGCCCTAAGATAAGTACCAAAACAGTTGTGCTGTTTGCCCCTTTCCATTCTTTTAAAATGATGCCCCAAACATTACTGAATGTAACATTGAGCGACATCAATATACTCCATGAAAAAGCCAGCAGAATCGGACTATCAAGAAAGCTCTTACCCATTTCAAGACCAAAGAACTGAGAATACCAAAGTACACCGGCAAGCGCACAGAACAAAATATTGTTCGTCAAAGTGGAACCTTTAACAGTAAAGTATTCCTTCCCTGTTTTGTTCTTCACATTCTGTTGAATGCAATAGGCTGCATTAGTCATAAAACCACCAAACGTTACCAGAAATATCACAGGAAGACCCGCATAAAGTCCTTCAACTCCACCTGCAATAGCAGCTTCCTTTATGGGTGTCCCCGCTTCAAGTCCTAGAGCAAAACAAGCGCTCATCACACCTGCCAGCAGGGCCACAAGCAATCCTTTGGTCAACGCAAAGTCCTTTACAGCAGCTTTCTTTTCTTCATCAGTCATGTTCTGAGAACGAAGGCTACCGGCGTATCCAATGACTGCAATACCGGCTAATGTAATGCACACACCAATAAGCAACAACAGGCCTTCGCCGTGAAACAAATCTTTTCCACTAAAAATAGCAGGAAAAAGTGTACCGAAGCCAGCACATGTGCCGAGTGCAATACTTTGCCCCAACGCCACCCCAAGATAGCGCATACTCAGACCGAACGTCAACCCACCAACTCCCCACAGCACGCCGTAGATGATAGAAGGCATAGCGCCGCCCGAGCTCCAAAGCTCGAACAAATTACTACCCTCAGGAATAGCAAGCAAAGCACCCAGAAAAGGAAAAACCAACCAAGCGAAGATGCCTTGCACCAGCCAGAAGCTTTCCCAGCTCCATTGTTTTACTTTCTTTATGGGCACATACGAGCTACTTTGCCCTAAACTGCCTATAGCAATGATGATAAGTCCGATAAGTGTGTTCATGATATCTTTATATTAGCGACGCTTATAATCTTAATTTCTTTTTGAAGTTACTTCGTTTTCATACTTCTGTACTTCAGTAATAAAGTCTTCTCCTACAGGAACATCATTCTTCAAACAGAACATATCCCATACAGCATTCCATGGCAACGCTTTTGACTCTTCAAGTAGAGCAAGACGTTCGAACAATTGATCGTTCGCTTCATATTCGCGAAGTTTAGCAAGGGGTTCAAGCAATGCTTGCATGAAACATTTCTGTGTAGCGCGGCTACCTACTACATACGCACCAATACGATTGATACTTGCATCAAAATAATCAAGACCAATATGTACTTTATCGAGAGCACCACAACGAATAATTTCTTTAGCCAAATCCAATGTATCATCATTCATAATAGTTACGTGGTCGCTATCCCAACGTACAGGGCGACTAACATGCAGCATGATTTCAGGAGTGAAGAGTAACAGAGAAGAGATCTTGTCTGCAATGCTCTCTGTCAAATGGAAATGTCCTGTATCCAAAGTCACCATCTTGTTGTTCTTAGAACCATATCCCAGATAGAAGTCATAAGAACCAACGGTGTAGCTTTCTGCTCCGATTCCGAAAAGTTTGGCTTCGATGCAGTCTTTCATGTTATCGTACTTCGTTGCAAAAACTTCATCCAGCGACTGTTTTAATAGTTCACGATAACGCAAGCGGTTCACTGTTTGATCTTTACTACCATCGTGAATCCAAAGGTTCATGATACAAGGATCACCTTGAAATTTACCCATTGCTTCAGCAATAGCACGACTACGTTTTGTATGCTCAATCCAGAAGTTACGAATGCTATCATCAGGGTTTGATAATGAAAGACTACCACTTTTAGGATGTGAAAATGAAGTTGAATTGAAATCAAGTTTCATTCCGTTCTCTTTTCCCCACTGCATCCAGCTTTCAAAGTGCTTAGGTTCTATCTGATCACGATCAACGAATTTGCCACCAAAGTCACCGTAAGTAGCATGAAGATTCAAACGATGAGTTCCCGGAATATAGCTAGCTGCCTTAAGGATGTCTTGACGCAACTCTTCAATATTACGAGCTTTGCCGGGATGGTTACCCGTAGCTTGAATACCTCCTGACAGTTGTCCGTCTGGATTTTCAAAACCAGCTACGTCATCTGCTTGCCAGCAGTGCAGGGATAATGCTATTTTTTGTAGTTTTTCAATGGCTTTATCAGCATCTACGCCAACAGCCGCATAACGTTCTACCGCAATCTCATAGGCTTTTTTAATCAATTCTTCTTTCATAATATAATCTTTTTAAGTTATTATTTATTTGCTTTTATTAGTCAATATAGTAAGATACTGTGCATACGCTTCATCCCAAGCTGCAGCATCCTGAGGTTGGAAAGTAGCAAGAGGAATAGAAGCATTAATTTGCTTTCTCATCTCGCCAATACTATCGGCTACGCCTGAAGCCATGGCCTGTACCATAACATTGCCGATGGCTGTAGCCTCTGAAGGTCCGGCAATTACTGTTACCCCTGTAGAATTAGCTGTAAACTGATTCAAAAGGTCATTTCGACTGCCGCCGCCGATAACGTGAAGAGTCTCAACAGGACGAGGAGATAGTTTACTTAGATTCTCTAGTACCTGGCGATAACGCAACGCCAAACTTTCGAAGATGCAACGCACGATACGAGCACGAGTATCCGGAACGGGCTGCCCTGTTGCTTCGCAGTAACCACAAATAGCCTTCTCCATGTGAGTAGGATTAGCAAAAAGTGCATCGTCGGGATTAATAATACTACGGAAAGGTTCAGCAGCCTTTGCTTCAGCAATCAAATCGGGATAAGATGTTTCCCCCCATTCTGCTCGGCAACGCTCCAAAAGCCACATGCCGCATATATTTTTTAGTAGGCGAATAGTACCTTCTACACCACCTTCGTTAGTAAAGTTCAGAGCTTCTGTTTCAGCATTCACCACAGGTGCTTCTGCTTCCACGCCCATCAGTGACCACGTGCCACTACTTAAATAAGCAAAATTGCTGTTCAGCGCAGGTACAGCGGCTACGGCCGATCCGGTATCATGTCCGGCAACAGCTATCACAGGGATGGCTCCCAATCCGGTTTGCTTTTGTACTTCTTCGCTCAAAGCACCAATAGTTTCACCCGGATATACAAAGCGTCCGAAGTTCTCTTCCGTCAAACCAAGGCTTGCAAGCAATTCAGGTTCTAACTTACGCGTTTTAGCATTCACTAATTGCGCTGTGGTAGCAATACTATATTCTGTTACCATTTCACCGGATAACATATAAGACAGAGCATCCGGAATAAAGAGTATTTTCTTAGCAGCAGCGAGTGCACTATCATTATTGCGACGAAGTGTGTCAAGTTGAAACAGTGAATTAAAGTTCATCACTTGAATACCTGTTAATTCATAAACGCGACTACGGGATACACGACTAAAAAAAGCCTCAGGCGCACCATTAGTATGAGGATCGCGATAAGCATAAGGCTGACGAAGGATGTGTCCATCCTCACCTACACAAACGAAATCGACTCCCCAAGTGTCAATACCGATAGATGTAATTTTCACTTCTCGCTGAGCGGCAAGTTTCAAACCATCTACAACATGCTGATACAAAGCATAAATATCCCAATAAAAATGTCCTCCAACTTCAATCAAATGATTAGGAAAACGATTTACTTCCTCCAGCTCGAGACCATTATCTGATAAAGAGCCTAGAATAGTACGCCCACTAGTGGCCCCCAAATCGACTGCAAAAAAACACTGCTTCATAGTGCGTTGATAAATTATTTTAATACCACAAATCTAATAAGAAATACACCCACCTAATGTGTATGTTTTGATGGAAATGGTATAATATTTGGCTATTAAGAAAAACTTTAATGAAAAACGCTCAATAAACCGTCAAATTAGATAGACTATACTACGATAAATAATAAAAGCTGAATATTAATAAACAATCTTGTTTTTCATAGGTACAATCTTCACAGGCCCTAACAAACCACTGGGCACAGGTAGCCAATGAGCATAATTTGTTTTGTTATAGTTGCGATCTACGAAGTTTATTTCCTTGAAGATGCGCCAATCCACACCCCTCCTATCCATATCGGCAATGCGATTAGCCGGCAAATTAGTAACTTCTACTTCGAGTGTATTCACCCCCTGACGAAGATAATTACCAATCAAACAGCGGAAAGGAACTGCCCAGAGAGTAGCAACATCTTTCCCGTTGATGCGCACACGAGCACTTTCACGCACATCACCCAAATCGAGCATCCATTCTTCACTCAAAACAGAGTTCAATTCAAATGTTGTTTTGTAACATCCAGTACCCATCGTCGCTTTCACTTCAGGTAAGTTGAGTTCAGTCCACGAACCAAGTTTGATATTTGAAAGAGTTCCTTTTACTTCAGGCTGGCTATTTATAAAATGGAAATCCCATTGATTAGCAAGCACAAACTCTCCTCTTTGGACTTGTAAGTAAGGCCATGCGGATAGCGCTACATCGTTTGTAGTAAATGTTTTCAAAACAAGAGAAGCCCCCGATTCCAACTGGAGATAGACTTCAGTGTGCCCATTTACATTACGTAAACGTGCTTTTCCGCTCTCACCTGTCATTGGATTATAAATTATAGCCGACGTTGCCGAAACAGCCAGAGGAACCCAACCCTCAGTATCCTCGTTTTTTAAAGCCGAAATAAAATAGTGATATCCATCCTTATTAGTACGGCGAATGCAACTAAGCCCGAACTGAGTTTTCAACGCTTCCGGCTGCACACCTATCTGTGCTAGAGTAGTAACATAATCTGTTCCAAAAAGAATGCGTCCTTTATGCGAGCCCTGAACAGTCTTCATCAATCCTTTAAACATTGTGCGACGAGCATCCAGATTGCTATATCCCGGAACATCCTGAGGATATTGATCTAAGAATACAATTGTCGCACCTTCATCAGCCAGACGAATCAGCTTAGCTAATACATCGACAGGTATCAATCGAGCACCGGGAATGACAAGGGCTTTATAAGTAGCACCTGACGAAGTCACAATTTGTTCATTTACGCAAGTGCACGAACGAATAAAGTTATCTGAAATGTAATCCACATCATATCCCGCTTTATTAATACGATGCACAGCATCTATAAATTTAGGTGCACGTTTGTCCATTTTATGAATATCGAACATCAACAAGCGTCCATCTTGTTCTTGCCACATGTCATAAACAGGCAGATATAACAAAAAATCATTGTCAGGTTTTCCCATCTGCAAAAAGCTCTGGCAGCGAGTTATATAATTAAAGAATGCTGGAGCATCTCTCCAAATATTATTGGTTGGGCTCATATCTATCGATGCATAAAACTTCCAGCCGGGCCATGCCGCTTCAGTTGGCGAATAAGTGGTACCATGAAAGTATGTATGGTTTACACCCGAAACAAACATCAAATCAATATCTGGTTTACACTGCGACAACGAAGTACGGAAGTGTTCTGTCAGCCAAGTGAATGTCTCCGAAGAAGTATAAGGTTTGCCTGCAATATGAGCTGCTGAAGAAGCATATTTCAACATAGAAAGTTCCGAATCGTTAGGTCGAGTCAGAGAATCTTTACGTAATCCTTTAATGCCAAAATCAGAGATACCAAAACCTTCGCATTCGGGTATATCTACTGTTGCATAAAGATCAATCAGATTACCGGGCGAACCATGCGCTTGATTACGGGTTTTAGATCCATGACTATGCGCCCACTCCGTCCATTGACGAGTAAAATTCTCTTGTAACAATTCGGCTATTGTTTCTCTGTAATCAGAAATAATTCGGGCAACCTCCTCTGTTCTTTCATCAGAGAGGAATTCGGGTAAATGTTCTTCGAGCTTATACCCTCTGCGAGTTGCAAATTGCTCAAAGAAGTCCTCTGTCCAATCGGCTTTATATACCTCGTACGAATCATTAAAAAAATTATGAGGATAAGAAACTTTGCTTTGAGCAAACGCTCGTTCAAAACGATTGAGATAGTTTTTCACAGCCCTAGCTGAAAGATGATCCATTACATAACCCTCTCCTCCGGGAGCAGCACGTTTCACTTTTTGCAAGGTCTTACCACAGAAAGCCGCTATTAATCGCCAGTTCCCTTTCGGCGCTTTCCAGTTAAGTACTCCATCTTTCACCTTATCAGTTAAGTTTAGGCATTGTCCTTTTTCGGAAAAAGCCATCAGCCTGCTAAGCTTTGCACAAGACTCTTTATCCTTATCAGTTACGGAGATTTTTTCCTTCAAGCGTTCGCCACCCGAAAGTTTAAATTCAGCAACGAGTAACTTTGAAGCAGCATCTTCTATGGTTACCTCAGGACCACCGAACGGCCATCCTGTACCTGCATTCATATCTATTTGCATACCGCAACGAGCAGCCTCACTCTCAGTATGTCTAAGCATCTCCATCCAAGGAGGAGATAGAAAAGAAATATCCCGATTATCATTTCCCTGAACGCCATAGATAGGTGTAATTTCCATCGTTCCCATACCGGCAGTGGCATACGCTTCCATGTTCCTGCTAAGATTCTCCTTGTCTACAGCATTGCCCATCCACCACCAACGGGCAGCAGGTTTTGCTTCTATTTTAATCTCAGGCCACGAAGTTGTTTGTCCCACCATCAGGTTTGACAAGAGCAATCCGGTTACTATTAGCAATTGTTTAGAGTGATTCATCGGTTATAAGGTTTGTAGTAAATACATTCATTAAGAGCAAAAATCATTTTCCGAGTTCGATGCAGCCCATAATAAACGGGCCTGTAGCTTTAGCGTCGTTATCGCGCATTTTCTCCCCAATATAATATTCGAAGCTACCATCGCGATAAGGATTGCCACCTAAACCTCCTACCTGACAGCAGCGAGTAAGCGTCAACGTTCCGTCGGCATTTTCCACCAACAGTTTATCTTGCAAACCTTTAAATGCTTTCTCGGCATAAACACGGTATTTCTTGTCAAGGTAACCTTTATTCACCGCTTTTGCATAAGCATACATAAATTGGGTGGTAACAGATGCTTCAGGGAAGTTGCCCTGACGCGTAGGTTGATCGAGTACCTGATACCATAATCCGTTTTTATCCTGATATTTAGGTAACGTATCAGCCAAACCTTGTATCCAAGTAACCATAGACGCGTGGCCCGGATGATTTTGTGGGATATAATCGAGCGCATCGACCAATGCCATAAACCACCATCCTATACTACGTCCCCAGAAATTAGGTGAATGTCCTGTTTCCGGATCAGCCCAACGCTCGCTTTTACTCTCATCCCATGCGTGGTGATACAGCCCCGTCTTTGCATCGTACGTATGTTTCTGACAAATAGTAAATTGCTTCACGGCTTCGTCTATCCATTCGGGCTTGTCAAATTCGGCTCCATAATGTGCAAGGAAAGGCGAAGCCATATATAATCCATCAAGCCATATCTGATGTTGATAAGTCAGTTTGTGCCAGTATCCCCCTTCAAGCGTACGAGGATGATTTTTCATCTGTTTGATAAGAACATCCATGGCCAGTTTGTATTTGGCTTTTCCTGTTTGACGATAAAGATCAAAAAGCACTTTCCCTGAATTTATATAGTCTATATTATATGTTTCGACATGATATAATTCTATTTCTCCTTTATCATTGATCAGTGAATCAGCCCATTTTTCCACATAATCAAAATATCGCTTATCACCGGTTTGCTTCCACATACCAAGCATTGCACAGCAGCCCACCCCCTGAGCATAGCCAAAGAAAGGTTTTGTGCCATGATCCAACTGCCATGCTTCCGGAAAACGGCGCATCTCTGAATCGGCAAATCGACGTGCATAAGTATCAGGAGCAAAAGCATCTGTTCGGAAAGGAGTGGCAGGTAGACCTGCTTTATTACATAAATTCACCCTGAAGAAATTGCCATAGCCATAGCGTACAGCAACAGGTTCCAACACCTCAGGAGCAGAAACCTCTACCCTGTTATTATCGACAATAACGGCCTGCGCAGGATAAAAACGTTCATCTTTACCAGCAATAAAAAAACCTTTAACAAGTTGATTATCATTTGTTGCCAAACCATTTTCAGCATAATCAAAGGACAAAATAGCTTTACCGTTCTTTACTATCAGACTTTTGTATACCGGTCCTGAATAAGGCATATTTTTATTATATTGCTTAACCAAGGCCCATGCAGCCAAGCGCTCGCCGGTAATGAGTTTGTTACGAGGATGTATATCTGTTGAATCTCCTGCATCTGTTATTACTACCATCCCTGTATTCTTAACGCTCTGCCAAGTCTTGAGCTGAGCTTCACGAATACCTGCAGGTTGTTTATATTGCGGCGCTATCTGCACAAAATAGAAAGGCATATCAAACTGCCCCCACTCTTTTCGCCAACTAGTTATCATATTAGTGAAAACTTCCTGATATTTCTCAAACCGAATAGAGTTAGATTCTCCCTGATACCAGATATTTCCTTTAATAGTATAAGGTAAGATCGGATAAATCATGCCGTTCCACAGAGTGGCAGGTACTTTGCAATCATTTTTTGCTTGCGTCACTTTTTCTTTAGCAAACTCTTGAAGCACATCAGCATAAAGAGGATTCGTTTTCATCACTGCCATCTTTGTCCATGATTCAGCATGAGTTCCGCCCCATGTTGATTGAATAAGTCCCACAGGTTGGTGCAGTTCTTTATATAATTTACGACCAAAAACAAATCCTACGGCAGAGAAGTCTCTCACATTCTCCGAATTGCAAACCAGCCAACGACCTACACAATCATCTATCTCACCATTATGCCCCAACTGATGTTCTACATGAAAAAGACGTATCTGTGGATAATCAGCATCTTCCAGTTCTTTTGCTTCAGTGAGCATCCCGGTCTTCCATTTCATCTTCGGATCTTTAGCTACCGGAAATTCCATATTCGATTGTCCCGTGCAAAGCCATACTTCACCGATTAATAGGTTGTGAATAATAAGGGTATTCTCTCCCTTTACTGTCAACGTTTGATTTTCTTCCGCTAAAGGAGTTTTCAACTTCAACATCCATTTGCCGCTAGCAGGCGTAACAACACTATAGACCTTTTTATCCCAAGACACAGATACAGAAACTCTTTCTCCAGCTTTGGCTTTTCCCCATATATTTACCGATGTATTCTGCTGCAACACCATATTATCCGAAAAGATGGCAGGAAGAGTTACTTTCGCTTCCAAAGAAAGTGAAGAGATTATCAGAAAAAGAAAAGAGAAGTATCCAAACAGTTTTTTCATGATGAACGTGTTTTTATAGTTCCTAAAGATTAATAGAAATATTTAAGTTACAAACTTAATCAGAAAAAATGGTATAACGTATTGGCTTTTTGATTGTAATCTTATTCTTTTTGCCATTTCTATGCAGGCCTAATGCATAAAATAAATAAAAAAAGAGGTATTTATGCAGTATATCTCCAAATAAATGCATACTTTTGCATCATTCTTAGAATAATTATACAAGATGAAGAAAAAAGCGAACCGATTAGATGCCATCAAAATGATTATCTCCAGCAAGGAGATTGGCTCTCAGGAAGAACTATTACAGGAACTGAGTAAAGAGAAGTTTAAGCTGACTCAGGCTACTCTCTCGCGCGACCTTAAACAGCTTAAAGTAGCAAAGGCTGCCAGCATGAATGGTAAATATGTCTATGTCTTGCCCAACAACACTATGTACAAACGGGCAAATGACCAAACTACCAGCGAGATGTTAATGAATAACGGGTTTGTATCTCTGCAATTTTCAGGAAACATTGCCGTGATTAAAACCCGTCCCGGATATGCCAGCAGCATGGCATATGACATTGACAATCATGAATTCAGTGACTTGCTAGGCACCATAGCCGGAGATGACACGATCATGCTTGTTCTTCGTGAAGGGGCGCAACAAACGATGGTGCGCAACTTTCTAGCTCTAATTATCCCAAACGTATAACGACCAAAGATATTAAAAGCCTAAACCAAAACGTATCATTCAAAATTTTAAAGCTAAAAGCTTATAACTAAATGGACACTCAAATAGATGTTATGGTAGCCGACGCCTCGCACGAGGTTTATGTTGACACTATATTAGAAACAATCTCTGCCGCAGCCAAGGTAAGAGGCACAGGCATTGCAAAGCGTACACACGAATATGTGGCGCAAAAGATGAGAGAAGGGAAAGCCATCATTGCACTCAACGGTGAAGAATTTGCAGGATTCTGCTACATCGAATCGTGGGGTAATAAACAGTATGTGGCTAACTCAGGACTCATAGTGGTAGAAAAATTTCGTAGCCAAGGATTGGCTAAACGAATAAAGAAAGCAGCTTTCAACCTTTCTCGATTGCGATGGCCAAATGCAAAGTTATTTGGTCTCACAAGCGGAGGAGCGGTGATGAAAATAAATACAGAGCTCGGATACGTTCCTGTTCCATTTTCGGAATTGACAACAGATGACGCTTTTTGGAAAGGATGTGAAGGATGCTGCAACCATGATGTGCTGGAACGTACAGAAAGGAAATATTGCATCTGTACTGCAATGCTTTACGACCCTACAAAGCAACATAAAGCAGAAGGGCAAGAAGAAAAACCGGAAAAGTAGAATATAATCATTTTGAAAGATATGAAAAAGAAAGTTGTTTTAGCATTTAGCGGTGGATTGGATACCTCGTTTTGTGCCATGTACTTATCGCAAGAGAAAGAATACGAAGTATACACTGCCATAGCAAACACAGGAGGTTTCAGTGCTGAAGAGCTGAAGGCGATTGAAGAAAAAGCATACAAACTGGGAGCAGTAAAACATGCTACGATAGACGTTACTCAGGATTACTACAACAAGAGTATCAAATATATGGTCTTTGGCAATGTACTGCGCAATGGCACTTACCCTATATCAGTTAGTTCTGAGCGTATATTTCAAGCAATTGCTATCGCTAAGTACGCACGTGAAATAGGTGCTGATGCAATTGCACACGGTAGTACGGGTGCCGGCAACGACCAGATTCGTTTCGACCTCACTTTTGACGTACTTGCTCCAGGCATTGAAATCATTACTCCAACACGTGATATGATTCTCACTCGTGAATATGAGATAAACTATCTGCGCGAGCATGGCTATGTAGCTGATTTTGTGAAGATGGAATACTCCATTAATAAAGGACTTTGGGGCACCAGCATAGGTGGAAAAGAAACATTGCACAGCGAACAAACATTGCCCGAAGAAGCTTACCCCAGCCAGGTAACTGAGAAAGGGACTGAAACGCTGAAGATCGAATTTAAAGAAGGAGAGATCTATGCGGTGAATGGCGAAGTGTTTGCAGATAAAGTAAAGGCCATCAATAAAGTAGAAGAGATTGGTAGTAAGTATGCCATTGGTCGTGATATGCACATCGGTGACACCATCATTGGTATTAAAGGTAGAGTGGGATTTGAGGCTGCAGCACCAATTCTTATTATCAATGCACACAAAATGTTAGAGAAGCACACTCTCAGCAAGTGGCAACAGTACTGGAAAGATCAAGTGGGTACGTGGTACGGGATGTTTCTACACGAAGCGCAGTATTTGGAGCCTGTGATGCGCGACATTGAGGCTATGCTACTTAGCTCTCAACAGAACGTAAATGGTACTGTGAGCATCATCCTTCGTCCATATAGCTACACCTTAGTAGGAGTGGAATCGGCTTACGACCTAGTAAAAACTGAATTTGGAGAATATGGAGAAATCCAGAAAGGCTGGACTGCAGAGGATGCTAAAGGGTTCACCAAGATACTTTCTACGCCTTTGCGTGTATACTATGCTAATCAAAAGAAAAACGGAAAAGAATTATAATAATTGAGGCAGCCTTTGAAAGAGGGCTGCCCAACTTAAATACAAATATGATTAAAGCAGGAATTATCGGCGGAGCAGGCTATACGGCCGGAGAACTTATTCGCTTACTGATTAACCATCCCGAAGCAGAGATTGTTTTTATCAATAGCACTAGCAACGCCGGCAACAAAATTACAGACGTGCACGAGGGACTATACGGAGAATGTGATCTGACATTCACTGATGCGTTGCCACTAGATGAAATTGATGTGCTCTTCTTCTGCACCGCACATGGTGATACCCGCAAGTTCATGGAAAGCCACAATGTGCCTCAGGAGCTCAAAATCATAGACCTTTCAATGGATTATCGCATCGAAAGTGAAGAACACGATTTCCTTTACGGGTTGCCCGAACTAAATCGACGTGCTATCTGCAAAGCAAAACACGTAGCCAATCCCGGATGTTTTGCCACATGCATCGAACTAGGTTTGCTACCGCTAGCCAAGCACCTAATGCTTAATGAAGATGTGACGGTAAACGCCATCACAGGAAGTACAGGTGCGGGAGTAAAGCCGGGAGCAACCAGCCATTTCAGCTGGCGAAACAACAATATGAGTATCTACAAAGCGTTCGGCCATCAGCATGTGCCCGAAATTAAGCAATCATTAAAGAAACTTCAAAATAGCTTCGATGTAGAAATTGATTTCATCCCTTATCGAGGTGACTTCCCACGGGGTATTTTTGCTACATTGGTAGTGAAGACCAAGGTGGAGTTAAGCGAGATTGTTCGCATGTACGAAGAGTATTATGAAGAAGATTCATTCGTGCACATTATAGAAAAGAACATCGATTTAAAGCAAGTAATAAATACAAATAAATGCCTCATTCATTTAGAGAAGCATGGGGACAAACTCCTCATCATCTCCTGCATAGACAACTTGCTAAAAGGTGCGTCGGGGCAAGCGGTGCACAATATGAACCTGATGTTCAACCTGGAAGAGACAGTAGGACTTCGATTGAAACCTTCTGCGTTCTAATACTCCTAACGGCACATTTTACTTTTAAAGACGTGCACGAAAAACAGGAAATTACACCACTCAGTTTCGAACAATAACGAAACAAATTCTGCTAAAATATTAATAAAAAATAAATCTGACCAACATTGTTCTGAGAAGGAAAGTTTAACTCTCAGAACAACAAAGGCAGAAGGAGGATTTTATCATGAAATTATTCGACGTTTATCCACTTTTTGATATCAATATAGTAAAAGGTAAAGGATGCCAAGTATGGGACGAGAATGGAACAGAGTATCTCGATCTATATGGCGGACATGCTGTCATCTCCATTGGGCACAGTCACCCTCACTATGTAGAGATGATAAGTGAACAAGTCAGTAAGTTGGGCTTTTATTCAAATTCGGTAATCAACAAGCTGCAACAGCAGGTCGCAGTCCGATTGGGTGTGATCTCAGGATATGATGATTACTCATTGTTCCTTATTAACACCGGTGCCGAAGCCAATGAAAATGCACTAAAGCTGGCATCATTTCATAATGGACGTACCCGCGTTATTTCTTTTTCTAAATCATTCCACGGCCGCACATCGCTAGCCGTAGAAGCAACAGATAATCCTAAGATTATTGCCCCTATCAATGCAAACGGGCACACTACTTACTTGCCTTTGAACAACATAGATGCAGTAAAAGTGGAATTGTCCAAAGGAGATGTTTGCGCTGTTATCATTGAAGGCATACAGGGAGTTGGTGGCATTAAATTACCGACTGACGAGTTTCTCAAAGAACTTCGCGAAGTATGTACTGCAACTAAAACGGTGCTTATTCTGGATGAAATACAAAGCGGATACGGTCGTAGTGGCAAGTTCTTCGCCCACCAATATGCCGGCATCAAAGCAGACATTATCACCGTCGCCAAAGGCATTGGCAATGGCTTCCCAATGGCAGGCGTACTCATCTCGCCCATGTTTAAAGCGGTATATGGAATGTTAGGCACCACCTTTGGTGGTAACCATTTAGCCTGTGCAGCAGCTTTGGCAGTGATGGATACCATAGAGAAAGAACATTTGGTGGAAAACGCCGCTCGTGTAGGTGCATATTTAATCGAAAAGTTGAGCTCCTACTCACAAATAAAAGAAGTGCGTGGTCGCGGATTAATGATTGGGATGGAATTTGAAGAGCCGATCAAAGAACTTCGCAACAAATTGCTCCTTGAACAGAAAGTATTTACAGGAGTAAGCGGAACAAACGTCATCCGCCTATTGCCCCCACTTTGCCTAAGTATGGAAGAAGCAGACATCTTCTTAGAGCGATTTGAAAAAGTTTTAAAACAACAATCATAAGTTTTTAGAGACCAAAGTACACTTTGTCCGCAAAACTTGTAACTTTGCCACCATAATACTTAAAATTAGAATACATGAAAGTTGCAATTATCGGAGCCGGGAACATGGGCGGTGCCATTGCCCGTGGATTGGCGCAAGGACAACTCATCAAAGCTACAGACATCACTGTAGCAAACCCCACCAACGGGAAACTGGATGCTTTAAAAGTTTTCAACAAAGAAATACAAGTAACCAACAGCAACCAAACAGCAGTAGATAACGCAGACCTTGTTATTCTGGCTGTAAAGCCCTGGCTAATGAAAGAGGTAATCAGTAATCTATCTCTTAAACCTGAAAAGCAACTTATCGCTTCCGTTGCTTCGGGTATTCCTTTCTCCGAATATGAACAATGGATCAGTTCTTCGGCTACCATTTTTCGCTTAATGCCCAACACTGCTATCTCGCAATTGCAAAGCATGACGCTGATAGCCTCACACAATGCTTCACCCCAACAAGAAGCACTTATACTGAACCTTTTCAATGAGATGGGACTGGCTATGCTCATTCCCGAAAAACAAATGGCTGCCTCCACAGCTCTCGCCTCTTGTGGAATTGCCTACGTACTGAAATATATTCAGGCGGGCATGCAAGCAGGTGTGGAAATGGGTATCTACCCCAAAGATGCCATGAAGATGGTGGCACAGTCGGTGAAAGGAGCAGCGGAACTCATTCTGGCTAACGACACACATCCCAGCATCGAGATAGACAAGGTTACTACTCCCGGTGGAAACACCATCAAAGGAATCAATGAACTGGAACATGCCGGATTCTCTTCTGCCATCATTCGTGCCATGAAAGCAAGCTCAAACTAAAAACACAATAATATGGATGAACAGATAAAGCAAATTGCAGAGCGCCTGCGCGGCCTGCGAGAAGTACTCGAACTAACGGTTGAAGATATTGCCCGCGATTGCGAACTATCAGCCAAAGAGTACAAACAGGCCGAGAGTGGTGAGTACGACATCTCAATCAGCATGCTGCAAAAAGTGGCTCGTAAGTATAACATTGCATTAGATGCACTCATGTTTGGTGAAGAACCAAAAATGAACTCTTACTTTGTCACACGAGCAGGAACAGGCACATCAATTGAGCGCACGAAGGCATACAAATATCAATCTCTGGCAGCAGGATTCATTAATCGTTCTGCCGATCCTTTCATTGTAACCGTAGAGCCTAAGGATGAAAACGAACCTATACAACACAACAGCCACAACGGGCAAGAGTTTAATTTAGTACTTGAAGGTAGCATGATGATATGCATTGCTAGCAAAAAATTGGTTCTAAATGAAGGAGATAGCATTTACTTTAACTCTAAACTGCCTCATGGTATGAAAGCGCTCAACGGCAAAATGGTCCGTTTTCTTGCTGTTATCATGTAAACCGACAAACACACAATAAATTATGGTAGAAAAATATTTATCTCAAACCTCTTTCACATCGCAGAAAGATTTTATAGAGAATCTGAAAATAAATGTGCCCGACAATTTCAACTTCGGTTATGACGTAGTGGATACTTGGGCGGCCGAAGAGCCTGAAAAACCGGCTCTGATGTGGACTAATGACAAAGGCGAACACCGACAGTTTTCTTTTGCCGACATGAAACGATATACGGACCAAACGGCATCATACTTCCAAAGCTTAGGTATAGGACACGGAGATATGGTTATGCTTATCCTCAAGCGTCGCTACGAATTTTGGTTTAGCATAGTGGCACTTCATAAGATCGGAGCAGTTGTAATTCCGGCTACACATTTGCTCACCAAGAAAGATATTGCCTACCGCTGCAATGCCGCAAGCATTAAAATGATCGTCGCTGCTGGTGAAGAGGTAATTACAAAACATATCATTGATGCTATGCCGCTATCGCCCACCGTGAAGCAACTGGTGAGTGTCGGCCCTGAAATAGCAGAAGGATTTAAGGACTTCCATAAAGGCATTGAACAAGCTGCTCCATTTGTTCGCCCCACCCATCCAAACAGCAATGAAGACGTGTCGCTGATGTACTTTACATCAGGTACCACAGGTGAGCCCAAAATGGTAGCACACGATTTCACATACCCGCTGGGACACATCGTTACCGCCAGTTTTTGGCATAATCTGCGCCCCGACAGTCTGCATCTTACCATAGCCGATACAGGATGGGGCAAAGCCGTATGGGGAAAGCTTTACGGCCAATGGATAGCCGGTGCCAATGTGTTTGTATATGACCATGAAAAATTCACTCCGGCTGAGATATTGAAGAAAATACATGACTACCGCATCACCTCTCTCTGCGCACCGCCCACCATCTTCCGTTTTCTAATACGCGAGGATTTGACGAAGTATGATCTTTCATCACTTGAGTATTGCACTATCGCAGGCGAAGCGCTCAATCCTGCCGTGTACGAAACCTTCAAGAAACTTACAGGAATCAAACTGATGGAAGGCTTTGGGCAGACAGAAACAACACTAACCGTAGGTACTTTCCCTTGGATGGAGCCGAAACCAGGCAGCATGGGTGTGCCCAACCCTGAATATGATGTAGACTTGATAGATCACGAGGGTCGTTCCGTAGAAGCCGGTGAACAAGGTGAGATTGTTATTCGCACAGACAAAGGCAAACCCATCGGGCTGTTTAAAGAATATTATCGTGATCCCGTACGCAGTCATGAAGCATGGCATGATCATATATACTACACGGGCGACGTAGCTTGGAAAGATGAAGATGGATACTATTGGTTTGTAGGTCGTGCAGATGATGTGATTAAAAGTTCCGGCTATCGCATCGGCCCGTTTGAAGTAGAAAGTGCTCTAATGACGCACCCTGCCGTAGTAGAATGTGCTATCACAGGAGTTCCCGACGAGATACGCGGGCAAGTAGTGAAAGCTACCATCGTGCTAGGGCACGACTATAAAGATCGTGTGAGAGAAGAATTAATCAAAGAATTGCAAGACCACGTGAAGAAAGTTACCGCACCCTACAAGTATCCTCGTGTCATTGAATTTGTGGATGAACTCCCTAAAACGATCAGCGGCAAGATTCGTCGGGTAGAGATTCGTGAAAATGATGTGAAGTAGCAATAACGTTTGCATGAAGTTTTAATGCCATAATTTACAGCACTTTAACTTGTGAAACAAAAAAATAGTCTATATTTGCAACCGCATAACTTAATTGTTTAAAGTAATGATAACAAATAAAAGACTTTCTCTGGTAGACGTTTTTGCAGGCAGCCCATGGGAGGTAAACTGTGTAAAGGAGCTTTTGAGCGCAGCTTATATTGATGTTTCAGTAAAAGACAAAGGAATAGACAGCATCCTTTTAGCTGTCCCTTGCGAACAATACACTGCTGCCATGAAGATTATTGACGGCAAAAAAGTATTCTAAAAACAAGCTTTCACTGAAAGCATTCGCAAAAAAAGGCAGAATCAAAAAACTTTGAAGAAAAAGTGTTGATTCTGCCTTTCATTTATGCATGCTACTCATTCAAGAACATCTGTCTACTTCATCATTTGTAATTAATAAAAGCCATGAAACGTGGCTAAAAGGCATCGTTTTGTGAGAAAGATTCCATCGCCTTTTAAGTCGCTCTTCATCCAAGTAAATTCTGCTCGATTTCCAAAGGGTATGATCAGTTCAAAATACTTACATCCCAAAAGAAGGCTTTAATAAACCAAAAATCAATTTATAATAAATTTAACAAAAATTTAGTAGAACCAAATATTGGATTTATCCTACGCCTTTTTGTTGTTATTATGCTATTAAACCCTTACCGGATATCTACCAAATGGCACATCAAAACCACATTTTGTTTTGATGTAAGAAATCCGTAGTTGTATAGCTTATTCATATTCTTGTTTTAATCTTGATCATTTACTCTGATTTATTCTACAGATATACAACGCAAAGCGCTCTTTGTCAAGTCTTTCAGTTGTTTTTCACGAGCTTCCTCATCGTAATTCAATCCGGCAAGAGCTACCTAGCGCTTTCTCAAGATATCTTGCACCCGAAAAAAGGCTTCCGAATAACGGGCTCCCCACAAGTCGTAGCGTTGATACTGCTGCTCCATTTTTTGCACAAAGCGTTCCCAGCTCTTACATTCCGGAGCCGACCAAAGGTTTTCAGCCAAAGCAGAAAGTCGTGGAAAAAGGCAATATTCTGCTTTCCACGGAGCAGACACATATTCCGTCCACAAACACCCCTGTCCACCCCATACCTGAGAAGCCTCAGCAACCGTCAAACTATCGGGAATCACATCAAACTTATAAACTTTCTCTAAAGGGAGTAAACCCGGGAAGGCCAGTTCAGACTGACTTCTGGATTCTTTTATATTCAAGTAAGTATATGCTGACGGCGTCATGATCACCCGATGCCCCGTCTTGATAGCCTTCACGGCATGAGGCGTAGTACGCCAGTTCATCACAATACAATCAGGCGAAATGCCACCTTCAAGAATTTCATCCCAGCCGATCAAGGTTTTCCCTTTGGCATTGACCACTTGCTGCACATAATGGATAAAGTAGCTCTGCAATGCTTTCTCATCTTTCAATCCTTGTTCTTTCATAAAGCGCTGCGTTTGGTCAGATTCTTGCCACCAACGCTTGGCACATTCATCTCCACCCACATGTATGTAGGGCGCAGGAAACAGATCGCAGAGCTCAGAGAACACATCTTTAAGAAATTCAAAAACCTCAGGTGTAGGTGCCAGCACATTATTCTGTTTATTGAAAATGCCCCAAGTCAATGCGCATTTCTTCGCTTCATCAGGCGTAGTGCTAAATTGCGGGTAAGTAGCCAACACAGCCATGCAGTGCCCCGGAATATCTATTTCAGGAATCACAGTGATGTAACGTTCGGCAGCATATGCTACAATTTCCTTTACTTGTTCATGAGTATAATAGCCACCGTAAGGCAGAGGAGTATAAACACCGGGGTATAAACCCTCTATCTCACCATCCCGATAAGCTCCAAACTCCGTGAGTTCAGGTCGACATTTCATCTGAATGCGCCATCCCTGATCATCGGTCAAGTGCCAATGAAAATAATTCATCTTGTGCAGGGCCAGGTAATCAATGTATTGTTTGATAAAAGATACGGGAAAGAAGTGCCGAACCACATCCAAATGCATGCCTCGATAAGCAAAACGAGGATAGTCGCGCACCGTCAGTGCAGGCACCACAGGCATTATGCCGGCTCGGATAGGAAGTATTTGAATAAGCGTCTGCACACCATAAAACACTCCTGCGTCATCATTTCCATTTATCGTTACCCCATCGGGCGTTACTTCGAGGCGATAGCCACCGGAGATCTGCCCATTCTTTTGATTAATCAGGCGGATTGCTTGTTTCGGAGTAGCCTTTTCTCTCTTCACTGCAAGCGGATAACCAAGGTATCTACCCAGATAATCAGACAGATAGACAGCACTCGGCAACACTCCTTTAGAAGAAAAGGAAATGGATGTATTCGTTCTAAGATCGAAAACACCAGACGAAGATATTATTTCAATCGGTTGAGGAATAATACCAACTGATTTAGACAAATCTTGCGCTTGCACAATGGCACCTGAAAGAAAAAAGGCGGTCATAATAAAATCACGTAACATAAATTAATATTAATAGGGGCTCTACAACATATACACTGATCATAGCAAGACAGAGCCCATAACCGGCCATCAGCATAACACAAAAAATCCCCCAATAATATCTAAGCAAAAATATATCTAACTTCTCAAACCGTTCCAACATCCGCTGCAGGAAGCGTGAATATGAAAGAACTGCCCTTGCCAACTTCACTCTCGACTCTAATTTTTCCTCCGTTTCTACTTATAAAGTCTTTACAAAGCATAAGTCCAAGCCCTGATCCTTTTTCATTATTTGTACCATAGGTTGAGTGATAATGATCCTTAGTAAACAACTTCTCCACAATATCCGGTGACATACCTACACCTGAATCTTTTACCGTCACTTGCACGAAGTGCTCTTCCTCTGCAAGATAAATATCGACAGTCCCACCAGGAGGTGTAAATTTAACTGCATTAGACAACAGATTCCTTATCACCAGATTTATCATATTGTAATCAGCAAAAGCATTAAAATAATGATCTTCATTAAACCGGACCTCAATTTCTTTCTGGCTTGCAGTAACCGATAATAAAGAAAGATTCTCTGCAATTAAGTCATTAATAAGGATAGCACGCGGAGCATATTCTATTTCACTACGCTGCGATCTTGACCAATTGAGCAAATTTTCTAGCAAATAGAATGTATTTTTAGACATATTCTTCAGTTCCTCCAGAAGAGAGACCTGCATCTCCGGCTCAATCTGCATACCGCTAGTAAGAAGTTCAATGATTTGCATAAAGCTGCCAACAGGACCCCGAAGGTCGTGAGAAATGATAGAGAACAATTTATCTTTCGTAGAAAGTAATTCTTGCAACTCTCGTTCCGCTTCTTTTTGTTTTGTAATATCAATATGAGTGCCGACAGCCCGTAGCGCCTCATTTTTACTGCTTTTCTCTACGATTTTTCCATGATCCAAAACCCATTTCCAATCGCCTGCTTTAGTTTTAACACGGAACACGCATTCATAGTAAGCAGAATTTCCTCTTAAATGAGTAGCAAATGCTTTCATCGCTCCCGGCCAATCATCTGGATGAACCAAGTCCTTCCAATGATAGGTTTTGCCAGACATCTCATTGGGTTCATACCCCAACATGGTAAAGCAAGCATCAGTAAAAAAGACCTCATCTGTTTGCAAATTCCAATCCCACATACCTTCTTTAGCAGCATTCAGAGCAAGCCTTAGCCGCATTTCACTATTTTTGTATTGTTCAATATATGATTTACGATCCAAGGCATTGGCTATATTATTAACGATCGTACGCATCAAATGAATTTCTTCTTCCTGCCATACTTTATTTCGCACATAATCATCAAAGCCTACAAATCCCCAGAAATGGTTATCAATATAAATCGGATATACCAACAAAGATTTGACTCCAAGTTTACGCACAAAATCAGCTATATCTTTAGGCAGTTTATTAATAGTATCTGCCAGAATTCGTCCATCCTTACTAAGCATAGTGTTCCATGAAGGTGCTGCTGAAAAATGAACATTTTGAAGAACTTCAATCAAGCTCTCAATACCTTCATTACACCATTCATAAACCATATCACAATAAAGATTATCATCCGCATATTTGCCAATGTACACCCGGCTGACATTGGTATGCCGCCCGATGAGTTCCAACACCTTATTAACTATTTCGTCAAAATTTCTCTGCTCATTAAGTAATTGAGCCACATCTGCTAATAATTTCTGTTGAGAGACAAGGTATTGCAATTTAGTCTCCATTTGCTTACGCTCTGTAATATCAGTAGCTACAAAGAAGATGTAAGATTCTCCACTAATGATTAATTTCTCCAAAGAAAACCAGCAAACGACTAACTCTCCGGATTTTGCTCGTAACACACCTTCGCCCTTAGCTTTGCCTGCTTTATAAAACTTAGCTAATATCTCATCAAAACGGCCCCTATTCAAAAACAACCCCAATTCATGAATAGTCTTTCCGGAAATCTCTTCGATAGAATATCCTAAACATTTCCTAAAAGCTCTATTTGCATTATAGATATAAGTTCCGTCAATAGAGCCCAAAACCATCATTATATCAGAGCAATTGAATATGCTATAAAAAACGTCTTTTGAAAAATGATGAGAAGACAAATTAACACCAACAGCTGCTATAACATTTTCGCCATTCCACCAACCCATATAAAATTTCATATCAACAGGTAGAATTTTCCCTTCAAACGACATAAGAGGATACGGACAAGAAAGCACATCTCCTTTGACCAACAACGGGAGAGTCAAGCTCATTTTGTCTTTATGCTCAGGTGGATATACAGCAACTAAATTATGGCCCTTCAATAACTCTTCTCGATAGCCGAGAATAGAACTCACAGCTTTATTAATGGAAAGAATGTCGCAATCCATGTTTAAAATAAAAAGGACATCGAGCTCATCAGCCAATAGCTGATTCAATCGTTCTTCAGAAATAAAGTTCATATATATAGATTTATCTGTTAGTTCACCCCTACTATCTGTATCTGGCTGTAAATATAACAAATGTGAATAAAAAAACAACATCGTTGAGCTAATATATTCGCAACTTTAGAAAATAATTTATGTACAATGAAGATAGAAGAAGAGAAGTATTGCCAAAAAGAAGAAACCCCTATAAACAAAACGTTTACAGAGGTTTCTTTGTACTCGAAGCGGGACTTGAACCCGCACAGCTGCAATAGCCAAAGGATTTTAAGTCCTTCGTGTCTACCATTCCACCATTCGAGCATAAACAGCTGATATTCAGATATATAAAATCTATAAAATTCAACTATTATTTTATTGGTTTAACTGCTGGTTTAACTTTCAAGCAAAACCAAGAAATGATTAATCTATAATTTAATTCAAAAAAGCAGCAAATGAATCTCTCCAAATGCTGCTTCTACATATTTGTTACTATACTACTACTTTATAATTTCGAAATCATCAAAATCAATTTTCTGCTGGCCACAAACATAAAATCCAACCCCAGAAGAAGTTAATGGAAGATATCTAGATTCTATAGCAAGCATTCCATTAACAAAAAACTGCAACTTTTGAAAAGAGCTTTTAACAGAAAGATCAATAGACGCTTTTTTCTGTTCTTTAAGCTTAAGTTGATTTCTTATTCGTCCAACAAGCTCATAATCCTGATATCTTAATAAACGTGCCTCACCTTCTTGAATTACAAAAACGATATAGTTTCCCTCATCAATATAGTTTAATATCAGGCCAAACGTATTATTGTCATCAACTTTCTTCACTAGAGCCTTACACTTTATTTCAAAGTCCTTCTTAGGATCAAATCCAGCAAAGCAATGTGTCTCAATAAAAGAAGGTTCCGTTTTTGTACCAAAAAGTAAATTTGTTCCACCATCCTTCTTACCTTCAATATGCATAACTCCATCTTTTATCACAGCTTCACCGTCTTTTGATGAAATTTCAGTCCAACCCTGTATATTGGAGTCAAAGCTGTCCTTCATCGTTTGAGCATTTGAAGCTAAAGAAAATAGCACTAGAAGTGCAAATAAAAACTCTTTCATAATCTAATTTATTTCATTATTAATATTAAAATCTGCCTAAACGAGCTTGAAATTCGCTAATCATTGGTTCTAGTTCTTTAATAATTCTGTAAACTTCTCGATAAGATTCTTCATTATTCTGACCAAATATTGGAGCTGCTTCCGACGAGACTTTTATCTGAAAAGTAAGGTCTCCACCTAAATTGCTCTCTTTAACAGAGACCCTTGTTCTCACAATTCTATCTGCTTCAGGAAAAGACTTATATTGCCAAGGAGTTTGAATAAACCCAGAGGCAATATCCGTTGTTTGAATCTCATCAAAATAATTGAGAATTACTTGATGCATCATTTTCCAAGCCATTTCGGTATTTCGTTTACCTGTTTCATCCGTAGAATATAAATTTGGTGCAATTTTCACGGAAAAATATTTATTTACTAATCCAGAAGCTACTGTGACATCAAAAAAAGCATCACGCCTCAATGTATATGAAATGGCCTTTCTCTTATCTGTTGCAAAAACTTTAGTTTCGAGGGTAACATAACCTTCTTTTTCACACTTAACAACAATGAAGCCGTCTTTCTTTTTAAGGCTTGCAGTTGTTACACCATCAGCAACATAATTTCCGTCTATGTAGATTTTTGCATCGGATGGGGAAATTGTGATCTTAACATCTTTTGCTTCTACCGTTAAAGATGATGCAAAAACCATGACTAGGAATAAAATCTTTTTCATAAAATTTAATTTGGCCTTCCTGTTCCTTCCAGAAAGCATTATTATATAATAAGCGTAGGAACTAACAATACGAATCGTACGCTTTTGTTTAATTATAATTAGCTTTAAATATCAATTGTAATTGAAATAAATTGTAGTATCATCTATTATTACACCATATTTAAACCGTCCAGATCTATCTTCAACAGGAAAAGCATTCTGTCGACACGGTTTATTTTCCGAATCTCCTCTACTATCAAAATTATATTCAGCTACTTCTATTCGGTATAATCCTTTCTCCGTACAAATAGGTACTAAAGTCAATGAAACTTCGTGCCATTCTCGTTCGTAATCATTATAATAAAAACCAAAGGTGCCGATAGCATCCAGACGTTCGGCTTGCAATTCCGTTACAGCCTCTTGAATGCTAGAATATACTTTTGAATTGGGATCATTTTTCGCCCTTTCCATGATATCTTCTGACCTCATAGAAGGCGTTTGATTTGAAACTTGATTGCCAAAAAAATAATCTTTTATGTTAAACCAATTATCTTTAAAAGCATAGATAAAAAAGAAAACAAGAAAAACAACAATATTCCTCAAAACATCCCTTAGTGATCCCATAATATTTTCTCTCAATCACTCCCTAACACGACTCTAAATAAAAGAAAGAGCGTAAGAACTGACAATTCAAATTGCACACTCATTGTTAAAAAACAGGTTCCTATAACACAGTCACCTTACCATCATCCACATTGACAGTAAACATAAAATTCTTTTTCGTCCCATCATAATAGAGTATATCAACTTTATATTTCCAGATATTGGTTGATTTATCCAGCAAGGTATATGTACATATGCTATTAGAAGGTTCATTATAAGGTGAAGTAATTCCAGTACTCCAGACTATTTTCCTTTCTTTATAATTGTATCTATAAATAGATGTTCCACTGACTTTTACTCCCTCTTCATAAGAAATAGGAATAGCATCAGATAGCATGGAGGAGAGATGGTAAAAATCGGAAATATAATAAATCGTGTCTCCTTTTTCTGAATAGCAATAGCAATCAGAACCTCCTGAGGTGAAAATCGCTCCTTGGTACCAACTTACCATATCCATAATATAGCTAGTAGTTATTTTTTTAATTGAGCCTTGATATTTAAAGATTAAAAGATTAAGGTCTAAGTGCCATTAACTGGCCTTACGCCAGCAGTAAAATTGCCTCCATTAGTGTAGAATAATCGTGGTTCAATGGAACTTATAGTGAAGTTTTTATAGTTACCATATCCAAGATATACTTTTTGTTCCTTTGCCGTAATCTCAGTATCTTCCCATTCCATTAGAGTTTTCCAATGAGACAAATCATTTTCATATAGCGTATCAAACTCTACATGCCTAAGCCAAAGATGATTATTTTTTAAACCAGCAAAATTGAGGTTAATCGTGCTACCCACTTCATTACTACTGGTTCCAAGACATTCAATATCCGAGAGGTATTTTTCTTTGTATTGATCAATACTATTTTCATAATAGGGGGTCATTTCTCCAGATTCCCCATCATCTTTACCACAACCAGAAAACATAAATAGAAAAAAGAAGAAAGATAAAAAGCCAACAGCCTTAAACAATGTATTCATAATAAATTAGATGCCATTAAGTCCCAATCTGGCATTATATAAATAAAAAGAAGCGTGGGAACTGTTAACTATTATCCGTTCAGAGGTATCGCCAAACACCCACAATCCAAATAATAGAAACAGCCCACGCCCATTATGTTATATCCTTGAAATAAGGTTATTCACAATGTACGTGAGCGTTTGTTTCTACTACCCTTGGACTGTTCTAAAATTTGGCGATTTCCTGAACAAGGATAATATCTTAAACGCTTTTCGTTTTAATTCAAAATGTTATTCCAAAACATCAACTCTTTAATTTCCTTGGAATTGATGCAAAGGAAACAAAAAGTCCTGAAATTGCATAACTTTTAATAAAAAAAATCAAAGCTTGCCTTCATCAGCATAACTATAATATCCTTTACCACTTATAATAAGATGGTCTTCAACTTTAATATCCATTACGCTAGCTGCTTGTTGAATTTTTCTAGTCAACTGATCATCAGGCAAAGAGCTTTTAATATTGCCTGACGGATGATTATGGCAAAGTATGATACGAGTAGAGTTCGCCAATAAAGCGGCCTGTAAAATCAACCTAACATCCACTGCCGTTGTATCAATTCCACCCTGTGAAATGCAACAAACACCTAGTACTTGTAAGGCTGGATCTAAAAGTAATATCTTAAATTCTTCTCTAAACTGAATTGTATCTTCATCATAAGCTTTTAGAAGAATGTTATATGCCTGTTCAGAGCTAATTATCGCTAAGCAAGTTCCAGCCTTCCGTTTATAAATTAAAGAGACTTCGGCAATCCCTTCTGAATTATTATTTTCCATTATCTTTCAATTTATATGGTTAAAACTCAAATACATTAACTTCCTAAATCAATGCTGAAGGGGGTACTTTAATCAACCAGCATGGCTGCGTTTATTACACATAAAAATTATCTAATATGTAAATGTGGGCTATTTATCCTTCATGTAATAAAGCGGAATATGCGAAGCGGGGGAATGTATCCAAAAGGTTATAAAGTCCTACCATGAGAGAGTATTGTTGTCTTACCTGCAAACAAAAAAGGATGCCCATAAAGTGAGCACCCTTGTAAAAGAAAGGAATCAAGTTCCACGTTTTTTTCAATATATCATCTTATATATTTTACATTCACAAATATTTATTACAAGTAATGATGACATTTTTAGATTTAGGGGGTATAATAGACCCTTTTCTGATGAAAATGTCATTTCTCCCCTATTAGTATTATTGCTCTTTCATTTTTGCACCTTATATTATCAACTTCAAAGAAATCATTAATTTTTTTTGCGGTTATTGCTTTCTTCTTATTTCCGTTTTGGAAATATCCATATTTAGTATAAATTTGGTTCAGATGTTCTTTTACATAACTTACAGGATACTTATGCCCTATCTTAAAGCAGAGATATATTTCTTTTCGTATGGCAAATTGTTCTTCTCCTTTTAAGAATTTTAATTCATTCAAAGCAATTTTTATTTGAGATTCACCGTAGCCCAATTCTTGCAATTTTTCCTTGCCTAATTTTTTGTACGCATTATAAATGAAAGGCTCATAAAGTTCCACCGAATTTTCATAAAAAGAAAAACCATCTGAAGATTTTTCCGCATCTAGCTGCTCTACTATCTCTTTCCATTGCTTTCCTTTATCCGCCTTCGTCAATGGCTTAAGGAATTTCCAAGTAGCAGCAAAATATGGCAAATGTTCATAACTAAATGTGAAATATTTGCTCTTATCATATACTTCTCGTAAATTCGAGATACTTGTATAGCAACCTTTAACTACTTCTTCGTTAATAAAATTTGCAATTTGTTCATATTTGAGGCGCCCATTAGGAGTAATAAAGTTGCTAAAAATCAGCTCCGAAAGAATATCATGAATAGCCATCTTAGTCAGTTCTACAGTAGTCGTATTTCTACTATTATTTAATAGGTTATAAGCTGTTTTTATCCCCATAATATAACCGACAGCTTCAGGTTTACTTAATGCCTTAATTTTTCTATCAATATCAGATATATGAATTATCGCATTGATTCCGTTCCTGAATCTCCCCACACATTGTACAGCAGTTATGTCAATATCAAATCTTGTTTGCTCCGCTACATGATTATCCGTCAGTAAAACTACAACGGGCTGATAATTCAACTTTATATCAACCGCATTAAAAAAACGTCCAGCCAAAAAGTTGAATTTTGACATTTTAGAAACATCATCAATATTAGTATAGACTTTCTTGTATCCATTCTCCAATATTTTTTTCCGTGCTTTGTCAGAACAAAAAATAGAAGTATAAGACATTATTTTCAATTGATCAATAATAAGAGTCATCAGTTTTACCGAATTACAGAAAAAACAAATGTTTTCATTTGGATATTCTTTCATTATTTTATAGACTCCATAAACTGTATTTATAGTATAAATCAATCTTACATCCTTTTTATAGTCATATTGAGGAACCACATTCAAGAAAGTGAAACCTTTGTTTCTAAATCGAGGGTCAAATAATGGTAAAGGAGTTGCCGAAATCATCGCCTTGCCCATGAAATCAAAAAAATCGTTTAGGGGATAGGTTATATTTTCTCTAAAATCCACATCTTGCACAATCTGATGGCATTCATCATAAAGAAGAAAATAGGTATGGTACATATCAATTCCAAGTGTTTGCATTGCTGATTTTATCTTCGCAAAACCTTCAGGAGTAGACATAATCTTTTTAAAACGAGGTGATTCATTTTTGATGTATTTCATAATAGCATCTTCGTGTATTCCTTCATAAACACCAAGCATAAAGACAAAATCCATTCCCTCTTTTTCTTTTCTCTTCATTTCCGCAATTTTACCGCTTATTACAGGTAGATTGGGTACTATAATGATTGAGTTCCTTTCTGCAATTATTTCCGAATGGGTGGCTCCAACATTAGGAAGAACTTTATTTAGAATAACATTACTGGGTATCTTTCCCTCTGGTAATATATTACTCAACCATTGTCCCTTTTCTATATTTATATTTTCTTTATTCATATTTTTTTGTTTTTATAGAGGGATAGCCAATATAGCTACCCCTCTGATTGTTTAACTTTTCAGGATTTAATATTCCAGATTATTACTCACAAGAAAGCTGCGTACCGCTTCGTCTAATTTGACCAAAAACTTGATCTTTCCATTAGGGAAGAAAGCAAAAGCTTCATAATAGGATGTGGATGTAAACCTTTTGACCACGGACAAGTCTCTACCTTGTCCTACTATAAGTTTCAGCATTTCAAATTCAAAAGAATATCCATTTAATTTTTCTTCATCTGAAATATGAAAATCCTCAATCTCATTGGCATCAACGTCACCAATCTCTGCGTATGGAACGTTTAACAAATAGGCCATTAGAAAATCTAAAAGACTTTGGTTCAATAGAAGTTTATATTCTTCTCTTAATCCTTGACGGACTGCCTTTATCCAAACATAAGGTTGCCCATTTTTATCCACCATAAAACGAAGTTCTACTTTGGCACCAAGTTCCACTGATTTTAGAAATGTGGCAAATGCCACATCATTCTTATAATTTGCAACACCTTCTGTTGCACCTGTTTGTTGCATAGCTGCAACTTTTAAATTTAATTTTTTCATTATTAAAATATTAATGAAATTTGCAATTCTCTTTATTCAGTAGGCTGAATTGATATTCCTATCATCAAGCTTTGGCGCCTTATCGCTTAACGATGATGCAAAGATGAAGGTATTCTATGGGGTATAAAAAAAAGAAACGGCCCCAAAAATGAAGTCGTTTCTTTATGTTTGTAATATAAGCCTTACCAATAACGCAAGAGTTCTTTTATCTTCTCAGGACGTTTGGATGCGGGGAAGAATCCAGTGGCCCACGGATAAGGATCATAATTACTTTTAATAAGGTAGTTGATTGTGGCTCTCGTCTGAATGACATTATCAAACAACATGTGGTTTTCATCTATAAGTTTTAGAAACAGCAGAAAATCCAATATGAATTTGCACATCTTATCTGTTATCTTTTTATTATCAGAAGAAAAAGCCGTGCATTCTTTCAATAGATTATAAGTTCCCCAGATTACTCTATTTACAAGTGGATTCAGAGCCGTTCTTCCCTGTTTCTTTTTATAAGTATCCAATTCGGCATCTGCTTCTTTTACATCTTTCACTCCAAGGAATTCGTCCAAATAAAGATAAAGATGCTGCATAAACCAATTTTCAGCATTGGATATTTCTATTTTATCTTTTCCACATTTAATTGTTATCGGTTGGGATTTCCTCTTGCTATTAAATTTATCGGATATTGCATCTTGAAACAAAAACAGTTCCAGCATATCAGGACGAACATATTCATTATATGCAATCCGTTGATAATCTATTACCTCTTCAATATACTCTGGACGCCCTTTAAAAGGTTTGGTTTCTTTAGATACCAGATACGTCGCAATAAACAATACTGCGTACCACACATCATTATGTTCATGTTCAGGCAAGACACATTTCTTTTTCAGTTCTTCAAAGCTAAATTCACCAAAGTTCAATTTAAGGTTATAATTCTCACTTCTTACAACTTCATTCATAGACCGAGAATCCTCCTCTTCTTGCTCTTCTTTCTCGCTTTTTTCTCTCATCCGCTTTAGGTAATCTTCAATGTTTTCATTATCTAGCCGTTTAATCCTTGCATGAAGCTTGGGATCTGCAACTTCTCTCATATAAGTGTCTGTTATATCCAATAACAGAAGCTCTTCTGTATACCCGTAATATTCCTTTAGAAAAGGTTCAAAAGCATCTATTTGATTAAGAGTTAACTCGTAAATATTATCTTTCATTTTAGAACTATTTTCCTGCAAAGATATGAAATAAGCTGTTAAGGAGATAAAAGCTTCCCCCTAACAGCTTATTATTTACAATAAGTTCTTCATTGCTTCATCTATCTGCGAATTTTCAAAGCTATCCAGATAGATTTGAGTTACTTTTTCAGAACTGTGACCTAGTGATTCACAAATTATAGAAGTGTTAACACCTGATCTTTTAAGCACGGTGGCGAATGAATGCCTTGCTACATAAGTGGTCAAATCAATGGGAATATTTAGTTCTTTACCAATTAATTTTAGATACTTATTAATATCAGCAATAACGTCATGTACTCTATATTTTTTTTGCAAATCAGTTTGATGAGAATTAAATAAAATAGGGAATAAATATATCCTCTGCTCATTATTATAGAAATCAATTATTTCTATTGCCTTTTCCTGCAAAGGTAATTTTATCAATTTACCTGTTTTCCGTCTAGTATAAACCAATCGTCCATCAACAATATTCTCTCTTGTAAGAAAAGCGATGTCCACCAAATTAATTCCACCCATTAGATAAGAGAAAGTAAATATATCCACAGCTAGGCGCTTATAATTATTCTTTGGCTCAACGACATAGTTAATAACAGCAAATATAGCTTCCTTACTAATGGCTCGCTTAGCTGTAGATTGATGTAATCTTGAGACTTTAAAAGTTTTAAAAGGATAATATTCAGACTTGACTATATTTTTTTCAATCGCAATATTATAGATAGCTCTTAACGTCCTAAACCTAATCCCAATTGTATTTTCTGCAATATTTTCACTTCTCAGCCATGTTTCGTAACCTCTCAGCCATTCTAAATTTATATCTGAGAAGTAAAGGTCTAAATGCTTATTGTATTTGAGGAGAGAATTATAGACTTGTCTAACCGAATGTGCATAACCTAACCTATTCTCTTTAATCAACCTAGTAATTTGTTCTTGAAACACACGACCAACAGTGCAAATGGTAACAGAAGCCGAAACCTTTTCAATCAATGTAACAGGTGAATAATTTCTATTCTCTGTTTTATATTCCAAGATTTGCTCCATATAGTCTTTCGTACGCTCTCTTACAAGCTTCTCTATCTGTTCTTTGTTAGGGCAAGAACGCTTTGGCTTATTCTTTATAAAATCCCAATGTTCTGGATTAATTGAGATGCCAAGACTGGAATATTTCTTTTTACCGTCTTTACACACACGAATCATTAATGGATGTTCACCATTTGAAAGAGTTTTTGACCTGTAACACAGGACATTAACCGTAGTACTCATAAGTTTTCTGGTTTAACTCTTGGTTTAACTCTCAGTTTAACTTTGCAGTCTTAAAACCATAAAAGGATGCATTAAGAGAAGAATAAGTAGAATATTGGGGAAGTACCTATAAATGGAAAATCCTCCATAAATCATTGATTTACAGAGGATTAACAGTACTCGAAGCGGGACTTGAACCCGCACAGCTGCAATAGCCAAAGGATTTTAAGTCCTTCGTGTCTACCATTCCACCATTCGAGCAACATTTCAAAGAGAGCGAAAGACGGGACTCGAACCCGCGACCCTAACCTTGGCAAGGTTATGCTCTACCAACTGAGCTACTTTCGCATTTTTTCAACGGGTGCAAAGATAAGCAGTTTTCAGATATCTGCCAAATTTTTCCAACTGAAAGTTACAATCTCATGACTAGAAAAAATCGCCATCAGCCTTTTTACGAGAAGTGCGTACCACAAGATAGCTAGCAATTACCTTCCAAGCAGATTGCGTTCAGCAATCTCCATCGTTTCAAAATTGAAACCTTCCAATACATGTTGCATCAACGTCGAAATTTTATCATTGCACAGATTGCCAATACTACCTTCATGTGTATGATGCACTTCCTTGCTATGCGCAAACTGACCCGATTCAATATCTAGCCCTACCTTCTTATAGGCATCACGAAAAGGCATACCTTCCCGCGCCAAGCGATTCACCTCTTCTACACTAAAAATAAGTAAATAACGATCATCATCCAGGATATGCTCATTGACACGTATCTCGTTCATAATATACGTGGTCATCTGCAGACAATCTTTCAATTCTTGAAAAGCAGGCAAAAAAACCTCCTTGATTATCTGTAAATCACGAAAATAACCTGAAGGCAAATTATTGGCAATCATCATAATCTGCTGTGGAAGAGATTGTAGCTTATTACATTTGGCACGAGTCAGTTCAAATACATCGGGGTTTTTCTTATGCGGCATGATACTTGAACCGGTAGTGCATTCATCGGGTAACTTCACAAAACTAAAGTTCTGACTGTTGAACAAACAAGCATCAAAGGCTAGTTTAGAAATAGTTCCTGCAATACTTGCTAACGAGAAAGCAACGTTTCGCTCCATCTTGCCACGCCCCATCTGCGCATACACTACATTATAATTTAGCGAATCAAAACCAAGCAAACGAGTAGTCATTGTCCTATCCAAAGGAAAAGAAGAACCGTATCCGGCAGCTGAGCCCAATGGGTTACGGTTACACATACGAAAAGCAGCCTGTAAAAACATCATATCATCAATCAAACTTTCTGCATAAGCACCAAACCACAATCCAAAAGAAGAAGGCATCGCTATTTGCAAATGCGTGTAACCCGGCATCAACACTTCTTTATACTTCTCACTCTGAGATATGAGTACATGAAAAAGCTGCTCTACCATGTCGGCAATTTCCTTGATTTGTGCACGAGTAAATAGTTTTAAATCGAGTAGCACCTGATCATTACGCGAACGGCCACTATGAATTTTCTTCCCCACATCGCCCAAAGTACGCGTTAGCATTAATTCTACTTGCGAATGCACATCTTCCACTCCGTCTTCAATCGTAAAGTCGCCTTGCTCAGCTGTTGCATATATTACTTTCAATTCGGCAAGCAATATTGTTAGTTCGTCTTTAGTTAGCAGACCTATACTTTCAAGCATTGTGATATGCGCCATAGAGCCGAGCACATCGTGCTTCGCCAGATAAAGATCCATTTCACGATCGCGACCTACAGTAAACCGTTCAATCTCCTTGTTAACCTGGACCGATTTTTCCCAAAGTTTCTGTACCATAACTATTTTGCAGCTATCTAAATTTACTATTAATATTGTATCAACGCAAGCATATCGGCCATCTTCTCAAGACCTTCTTGCAGAGGTTTCTGGATCATTCCTTTCATGAAAGGGTTGATGTCCATACTAACTGTAAGTTTCATTTTACATTCCATCTCTCCAGCATCCACCAATTGTATGCACATATTGAAAGGCATAGGAGACTGAGTGGTTTCAAACTTTATGGATCCATAAGGTTCTCGCTCTACAATTTTCAATGTTATACTCCCTACAGGAGCTACATTAAAGCTCAAAGTATCAGCATCGAAGCTCATATTTTTTACTTTATCAGCAGGAATACTATTTTTAACCGTCTCCAGATTGTTAAGATCTGAAAGTTTAGCATAGACTTGCTGTTGACCGTAAGGAATTACCTTCACACTACTTTCAAATTGGCTCATTTGCTTCTGTCTTTAAAAGACAAAAAGAACAATCCGAACAAAAGTAGTCCGAACGGTTCTTTCCCATCTCTTTATTTATAAATAGATTTTCTTATTTTTCAGGTTCCCAATGTGATGGGTCTTTACGCCATTCTTCCAACACAGCAACATCTGGTTCATCAATATACTCAGTACGAAGAGCCGCCTCAATTACTGCATCATAATTTGTCAATGTTATCAACGGAACTTTTGCATCTTTAAAAGCTTTTACTGCAATATCAAACCCATAAGTAAATGCAGCAATCATGCCTATCACTTCACAACCATCTCGGCGAATTGCTTCCACTGCTTTCAAGCTACTTCCACCAGTCGAAACAAGATCTTCAACAACGACCACCTTCATGCCCGGTCGTAACTCTCCTTCAATCAAATTTTCCAGTCCATGATCTTTAGGCGCTGAACGAATATAAACAAAAGGAAGATTTAATGCATCGGCCACTAAGGCCCCTTGAGGAATAGCTCCAGTAGCAACACCTGCTATAGCATCAACTTGCCCAAAGCGTTCTAAAATAAGGCGAGTAATTTCAATTTTCACAAAATTACGAAGAGAAGGATAGGAAAGCGTCTTACGGTTATCACAATAAAACGGTGATTTCCACCCCGAAGCCCATGTAAACGGATTGGCCGGTTGCAGCTTAATAGCCTTAATCTTCAGTAACTTCTCTGCGAATAATCTCTCTAACGTTTTCATACTAAACTAACTAAGATAATTATATGGCACAAAAATACGGAAACTGAACGAGAATGAAAAGAAGAACTCATATATTTTTAAATAAAAATACTATTTCATGCTCATTCCTCAGCCTCGGGCAGATTCAGACAACGAATAATGTATTTCATCTCAAACCCCCGACTCATAGCGAAACGAATCAGCTTCGCTTTCAAGTCGTAGTCATCTTTTGCACGAATGGTTCTACGTTTTGACACCAATAAATGAGATAAAGTAGCCAAATATTCTTCTTCATCAATGTCGCTTAAATATTTCGAAGCTATTTCTGAAGGTATTTTTTTCAGAAACAATGCTTGTGCGATTTTCACTTTACCCCATTTTGAAAAGCGGAGCTTATCATCCACAAAAGCCCGACAATAGCGTTCGGTATCAATATATTTTTCGGTCTCTAGCCGAGCCAATATGCGTTCTATTGCATCAACCTCCAATCCCCATTTTTTTAGTTTATCATCAATCTCCGACCTACAATGCTCAGCTGCACTGCAATAGAAAGCCACACGGCTCAATGCTTCATTTTCAGTTATCATACTCATCGGCTAGCTTTTACAATTCTATCTTTTCCAAATAAATCCTTTATCACACACACGTCTCTATAGCCCAACGCCGTGAGCATGAGGGATGTCTCAATTCCATAAGCCTGATTAATCTCAAAATAAAGCCTTCCCCCAAAAGACAGAAGGTTCAGACCCAGAGAAGCAATACGTCGATAAAACCATAATGGATCGTCGTTGCCCACGAACAAAGCCAACTCCGGTTCCCAATTCAAGACATTCGCGTCCATCTCTTTTTTCTCAGCAATAGTAATATAAGGGGGATTACTAACAATCACGTCATAATTATTTTCATTTAAAATTTCAGAAAAGATATCTTTTCTGAAAAATACCACGGAAGTGCCCAGCCAAGCATTATTCTGTTCCGCTATTGCCAATGCTTTATCAGAGATATCCCACGCAGAAACAGTAGCCAGCGGCAAATGTTTTGCCAATGCAATAGCGATGCATCCGCTACCGGTACCGATATCTAAAATGCGTTTCACCGAAGGGTTTTCTTTAATGACTAAATCAACCAATTCTTCCGTTTCGGGACGAGGAATCAGAACTCCGGGAGCAACATTAAATTTCAAACCAAAGAAATCTGCATTTCCACGAATATATTGAATCGGTTCATTATCACGCAAACGCTCCAGAATAGTTTCCAAATCTTTTTCTTTTTTTTCAGATAAATCAATATCTTTGCCGGAATAAAAATCAATCGCATCCACGCCAAGAAGGTCTAGGCAAACAATTTTCGCAAGACTTTGCAACTCTGAGAGCGGATAAAAGCCTTCTAAAGACTGGCGGATATATAAGGAAAGACGATTCACGTTTTTACAATTTTCGTGTGCAAAGGTAAGAATTTTACAGATACAAGCCTAGAAGATGGGAGAAGAAAAATACATGAGACGATGCATTCAGTTGGCAAAAAATGGACATAGCCATACTTCACCTAATCCAATGGTAGGAGCAGTCATCGTATGCGACGATAAAATAATAGGAGAAGGCTATCATGCTAAATGTGGAGGGCCACATGCTGAAGTAAACGCTATTAATTCCGTAAAAGATCAATCGCTACTTAAACGATCGACCATATATGTCAGCTTGGAGCCATGCTCTCATTATGGTAAAACCCCACCTTGTGCTGACCTTATTATAAGAAAAGAAATACCAAGAATCATTATTGGTTGTCAAGACCCCTTTAAGGAAGTAGCTGGACGTGGCATAAAAAGGATACGTGATGCAGGTAGAGAAGTCGTCGTTGGGGTTTTAGAAGATGAGTGTGCAAACTTAATAAAGCCGTTCAGAACCTTTAATACACTTCGCAGGCCATACATCACCCTCAAATGGGCTGAATCATCAGATGGATATATAGATATCTGCCGGAGCAGTGGCTCACCTGCTATTCTATCCACCGATTTAACCGCAATGTTAGTACATAAAAAAAGGGCAGAATCCGACGCCATTATGGTGGGGACCCAAACGGCCCGTTTAGATAATCCTTTACTCACCGTAAGGAATTGGCACGGTAACAATCCAACTCGAGTAGTTATCGACCGCAATTTATCATTGAAGAGCTCCCTACATCTTTTTGACGGCAGTATTTCCACTCTTGTATTCACTACAAAGCATAAACTGGAAGAAGGTAAAACAGAATATATCACCATTGATTTTAACGCAGATATTCTACCTCAGATTTTAACTGCTTTATACAATAGAAAGGTGCAATCGCTTTTTGTTGAAGGTGGAAGCATTTTACTGCAATCATTTATTAATGGAGGTTTCTGGGACGAAATTTTCATTGAAAAAAGCATCAAGTCATTGAATTTCGGAGTGAAATCCCCCCAAATAAAAGATAAAAACAAGCATTCTGTCGAGAAACACTTTGGAGTCACCGTTTACCATTATACGAATGAAAAAGATGGATAGAAAAGCCTCAGAATAGAATTTCTATCGATAAAAACAGCATTATTATCTATAATTTTATATAAAACTTATCGACAATGTTCAATATAGAGAAAATTGTTCCTATTTTTGCAACTTGTAAATAAACAAAATCTCTCGAATGAAAATAAAGTTTTTATTAGTAATCGCAATTTTTCTATTAGTATCACTCACTGTTACTTCCTACCTTAACACAGCCAATGAAGCGGTAGAACATAGTTCAGACGATACGACTCACGCTTTTGCACTTCGAGACATAGAAGGAATAGCAAAAATCAAACGAACCAATAATAGAAACTACAATGCTGATTCTTTGCCACTCAAGGCCAACAGAATTATTAATGAAACGCTTATAAAGACTTTTATGCGTTTGGAGAATATCTCAGTTCATTATATCTATCAAAAGAATGCTTTATCATCGAATAAAATTAAGAGAGAAAATCTTTTTGTAAGAGAATTCAGCGAAAGAAAGAATTATTCTACGATACTGAGCCCAAACAATTTTACTTGGATTAGGAGCAAGGAACAAAGAAAAGACAAAGTGTGGAGAGGATAGATTAATAGACTAAATTTTTGTAAGATGGCTACCCCCCACTCATTGTCTCAAAATACTATAATGCAAAATTTTGCAAATGCAAAGTAATGTAACAACTAAATAAGATGCCAAATAAAGAGCAAATAGATTTAAACCGCATACCTCAGCACGTAGCGATCATTATGGATGGTAACGGGAGATGGGCCAAACAGCACGGACGAGAACGTAGTTATGGGCACCAAGCTGGTGCACAAACGGTTCATGTCATCGCTGAAGAAGCTGCTCGAATAGGTATTAAATATCTCACGCTCTATACTTTTTCAACCGAAAACTGGAGTAGGCCAACTGATGAGGTCGCTACACTAATGAGCCTGCTCATTGATTCCATAGAGGAAGAAATTTTCATGAAAAACAACATCAGTTTTCGCATTGTTGGTGACATAAATAAACTCCCGGAAGATGTACAAAAACGATTGTATGATTGCGTAAAACATACAGCCTTAAATTCTGGGATGTGTCTCGTATTGGCTCTTAGTTACTCATCACGTTGGGAAATAACAAATGCCATACGCAATATCGCGCTACTAGTTCAGAAGGGAGAAATATCACCAGAAAAAATAGACAGTGACTGTATCTCTGCACATCTAGTTACTAATTTCATGCCTGATCCAGATTTGCTAATCCGAACAGGAGGTGAGATTCGATTAAGCAATTACCTACTATGGCAATGTGCTTATTCCGAGCTATATTTTTGTGAGACCTTTTGGCCAGACTTTAAGGAAAACGAGTTTCGAAAAGCAATTTGTGATTATCAGAAAAGAGAACGCCGCTTCGGCAAAACTAGCGAGCAGGTTAGCTAATATTTAGAACTTATAACCCAAAACACATAATTTAAATGTATTATCGTATTTCTGCCATATTCATAACATTTATCAGCCTGTTTAGCTTGGCTACTTCGGGCATTGCACAGAATGTAACTACTACAGATGAATCAAAACCTGTTATTCTATATTCAGGTACGCCTAAGAAATACGAAATAGGCGGAATAGAAGTCTCTGGAGTGAAGAACTATGAAGATTATGTTCTGATCGGATTATCAGGGCTTTCTGTGGGGCAAACCATCACAATCCCTGGAGATGAAATTACACAAGCAATCAAGCGCTATTGGAAACATGGACTTTTCTCTGATGTGGCCATCACCGCTGAAAAAATAGAAGGAAATAAGATCTTCCTGAAAATAAGTTTGACTCAGCGCCCTCGCATCTCAGATATACGCTATAATGGAGTAAAGAAATCTGAGAGAGAAGATTTGGAAACGAAGCTTGGGCTCGTAAAGGGTAGTCAAATTACGCCAAACCTAACAGATCGGGCTAAAACGCTTATTAAAAGATACTTTGACGACAAGGGTTTTAAAAACGCGGATGTAGTTATTGTGCAAAAAGACGATGCTGCCAATGAAAACCAAGTCATAGTAGACGTCAATATCGACAAAAAAGAGAAAATAAAAATTCATAAAATCACCATTGTGGGCAACAAAGCAATCAAGACTGCGAAACTTAAAAAGGTGATGAAAAAGACAAATGAAAAAGGAAAGATCATGAATCTGTTCCGTACTAAAAAGTTCGTCAATGAAAACTATGTAGCCGATAAACAACTTATTATAGATAAATATAACGAACTAGGATATCGCGATGCTCGCATTGTCGCTGATAGCGTATCACCATACAATGAGAAAACAGTAAATATATTCTTGAAATTGGAAGAAGGCGATAAATACTATCTTCGGAATATTAGCTGGATAGGAAACACTCTATACCCTGCGGAGCAATTGAACTATATGCTGCGAATGAAGAAAGGGGATGTATACAATCAAAAGTTACTTAACGAACGTATCTCTACAGATGATGATGCCATCGGTAACTTATATTATAATAACGGATACTTATTCTATAATCTCGATCCGGTCGAAGTGAATATAGATAATGATTCTATTGACCTTGAAATGAGAATATATGAAGGCCGACAGGCAACCATTAGCAAAGTGAAGATAAATGGTAACGACCGCGTTTATGAGAACGTTGTACGTCGGGAACTTCGTACTCGTCCAGGACAACTTTTCAGTAAAGAAGACTTAATGCGATCTATGCGTGAAATTCAACAAATGGGACACTTTGACCCTGAAAATATCAAGCCTGACGTTCAACCCAATCAAGAGAACGGTACGGTAGATATAGGGTTCGACCTCGTATCAAAAGCGAACGACCAAGTGGAGTTCTCTGCCGGTTGGGGACAAACGGGAGTAATAGGTAAATTAAGTTTGAAGTTTACTAACTTTTCGTTGCCTAATTTGCTACGTCCGGGAGAAAACTACCGTGGTATTCTTCCACAAGGAGATGGACAAACCCTTACTATTAGTGGCCAAACTAATGCCAAATACTACCAATCATACAGTGTTTCCTTCTTTGATCCTTGGTTTGGTGGCAAACGTCCGAATTCATTTTCCGTATCTGCTTTCTACTCAAAGCAATCAGACATCAGTAGCAGTTACTATAATTCAAGTTATCTAACTAATTACTATAACAATAGCTCTAGCAGTAGCTACTCTAGCTATTCCGATCCCAATAAATATATTCAAATGTTTGGGCTTTCTTTAGGATGGGGAAAGCGACTGAATTGGCCAGATGACTATTTTACTCTGTCAGCTGAGCTTTCTTATCAAAGATATATTCTGAAAGATTGGAGTTATTTTCCTGTGACAAACGGAAAATGTAACAATATTAGTTTAAACCTTACATTAGCTAGAAATTCAACAGACAATCCTCTCTATCCTCGCCAAGGATCAGATTTTTCATTGTCTGTTCAAGTAACTCCTCCTTATTCATTATTTGATGGTGTTGATTACAGTTCATATAATTTAAGTAATCAAGATGATGTAAACAAAATGCATAGATGGGTAGAGTACCACAAATGGAAATTGAAATCAAAGACTTATACTGCATTTACTTCGGGCGCTAAAGCTCCCGTTCTAATGACTCGTGCAGATTTTGGTCTCTTAGGACATTTCAATAGTCACAAAAGATCTCCATTCGAAACATTCGATATGGGAGGAGACGGTATGACAGGCTACTCTAGCTACGCCACCGAGAGTGTTGCCCTTCGTGGTTATGAAAACAGTTCTCTAACTCCTTATGGTAACGAAGGATATGCTTATGCTCGCTTGGGACTGGAATTAAGATACCCTTTAATGCTCGAAACGAGTACGAGTATCTATGCGCTAACTTTCCTTGAAGCAGGTAATGCATGGCATGAAATTAAGAACTTTAATCCTTTTGAATTAAAGCGTTCCGCCGGAGTAGGTGTTCGTATCTTCTTACCAATGATTGGTATGATGGGCATTGACTGGGGGTATGGCTTCGATAAAGTATTTGGTTCTAAACAATATGGTGGAAGTCAATTCCATTTTATCCTAGGGCAAGAATTCTAATTGTTTCATAAAAAAAACTGAACGTCATGAGAAAATCTGTTCTATTCATTATGTTGCTGTTAGCTTCAGCTTTAACAGCAAACGCACAAAAGTTCGCTTTGATAGATATGGAATATATCCTAAAAAATATCCCAGCTTACGAAAGCGCAAACGAGCAGCTGAACCAAGCCTCCACTAAGTGGCAAAGCGAAGTGGAGAATTTAACGAAGGAAGCTCAAGCTTTGTATAAAAAGTATCAGTCGGAAGCTAAATCTCTCTCGGAAGAACAAAAAACGAAAAGAGAAGAAGCGATTGTAGCCAAAGAAAAAACAATAGCTGAGTTGAAACGGAAATATTTTGGACAGGATGGTGAACTCTTTAAGCAGAGAGAGAGTTTTATCAAGCCTATACAAGATCAAATTTATAATGCAGTGAAAGAAATAGCAGAACTAAAAGGATACTCAGTAGTATTAGATAGAGCTTCTGCTACAAGTATAATCTTTGCCTCTCCACGCATTGATATTAGCAATGAAATATTAGCGAAATTAGGATATTCAAATTAATTTCATACATTTGCATCAAAGAACACAAAAAATAATCATTAAAACAAATAATTTAATTATGCTTAAAAAAATTGCACTCGCAATTATGTTCATCCTCCCGATGAGCGTATCTGCACAAACTCTTAAATTCGGGCACGTTGTATCCAACGAAATCATTACGGCTATGCCGGAATTCGCAAAAGCTCAAGCCGACCTACAGGCGTTAGAGAAGAAATACACTGAGGAAATTCAGAGAACAACTGAAGAATTCAACAAAAAGTATCAGGAATATCAGCAAGCAGTGCAGAAAGACTCTCTGCCACAAAATATTGCTGAAAGAAGGCAAAAAGAGTTGCAGGACATGATGCAAAGAAGCGAGCAATTCCAACAAGAGGCTCAGCAGAATATGCAAAAGGCTCAAACAGATTTGATGGCACCTATCTCTAAAAAAGTAGATGAAGCGATTAAGGCAGTAGGTGAAGCTGAAGGCTTAACTTATATTTTTGACCTTGCTAGAACGGCTATCCCTTATGTTAACGAAAAAGTTAGTGTAAATGTAACTCCTCTTGTAAAGACCAAACTTGGTTTGAAGTAATAACTTCACGATATAAGAACGCGGATAACGCGGATAGAGCGCAAATTCGCTCTATCCGCGTTTTTTATATGCTATTAAATTGAAAAATGATGAAACAAGATTTATCTACAGTCCCCGGACCCATCGGAGTATTTGATTCAGGTTACGGAGGATTAACTATCTTGAAGCAGATCAAGGAGACTCTTCCTGAATATGATTACATTTATTTGGGAGATAATGCCCGTGCCCCTTACGGTACACGATCATTTGAAGTGGTATACGAGTTCACCCGTCAAGCTGTGGAAAAACTATTTGAGATGGGTTGCCATCTAGTGATACTGGCTTGCAATACAGCATCGGCCAAGGCACTAAGAAGTGTACAGGTAAATGATTTGCCACGTATAGACCCAGCCAGAAGAGTGTTAGGTGTAATTCGCCCAACGGTAGAATGCATCGGCGAAATTACCAGAAGCCGACATATTGGAGTCCTCGCCACAGCAGGTACCATCAAATCGGAATCTTATCCCCTTGAGATACACAAACTCTTTCCCGACATTACGGTAAGTGGAGAAGCTTCTCCAATGTGGGTATCATTGGTGGAAAACAATGAAGCCAACGGCCCAGGTGCAGACTATTTTATCAAAAAAAGCATAGATCAACTCGTCAGTAAAGATTCCCTAATTGACACTGTTATCTTAGGTTGCACGCACTACCCCTTACTTCTTCCTAAAATAGAGCAGTTCATGCCCGAAGGAATACAGATTGTGACCCAAGGAAAGTATGTTGCAATCAGTCTGAAAAATTATTTTCAACGACATCCGGAGATAGATGAAAAATGCACAAAAGGTGGAAACACCATATTTTGCACAACCGAGGCGGAAGAGAAATTCACTGAATCAGCATCCATCTTCTTAAATGAGTCCATCTCCGTACAAAGAATATCTCTGGAATAATAATTCACATAACATTATACAGAGTTATTTGTTATACTATTAACAAATAACCAATTAATAAACAGATGCCATGGAAGCAGAAGAAAACACTATTCTAACCGAAATCTTCTCAGGAACACCTTGGGAAGCAGAGTTGATTAAAGGTCTACTAGAGAGTAACGGAATAGAGTCCGTCGTGAAAGATGGAATAATGGGAACACTAGCCCCTTATCTTAGCCCCGAGGTAGCGATTCTTGTTAACGAAAAGGATTACGAATTGAGCATGCAGATTATTAGAGAAAGAGATAAGAAGAATGATGAATAAAAGAAAGAATAGTAAAGCAGAAACTAGCTTTTAACGCTCTGTTGTCATAAATTTGTATTACTAATATAAAACTAACTTCAGATTAAACAGAAATAGAAGAGGATTCCTTAGAAAGAATTCTCTTTTTTATTTTGTCCCTTCAAAAGGCTCAAAAGCTTACTTCTTATGAAGGAAAAAGAAGTAAGCTCTTCATTTATTTGATTATTTGTTATGGGAATAACTTATAATGAGAAGGCGATTTTCTTCTATTGCCATCCAAAGGATGTTTATTTGCTACGAAGAGCTTCCTGTTCATTAATTATTAATAGATCTGTTCTCAACAAGAATAAGCTCAGTATCCCTGCCAATGGAAGTCTTTTTATCTTGAGAAATGGCTTTTAGCAATGCTTTTATCCGGATATCCTACTTACATTTTCGTGGAAATAGCTATATTTGTAGTTTCAAATCGTAATAAAAAATGGGACAACAGTTTACACGAATTGCTGTAAAGGTGGGTAGTAACGTTCTAACCAGAACTGATGGTACGCTGGATGTGACACGCATGTCTGCCCTCACCGATCAAATAGCCGAACTACATAAATCGGGCGTGGAAGTAATCCTTATCTCATCAGGTGCGGTAGCCTCCGGGCGAAGTGAGATACAGACATCGAAGAAACTGGATAGCGTAAATCAACGGCAACTTTTTTCGGCCGTAGGACAAGCAAAACTCATTAACCGCTACTACGAACTTTTTCGCGAACATGGTATTGCTGTGGGGCAAGTACTAACAACTAAAGAAAATTTCGGCACACGTAGGCACTATCTTAATCAAAAGAATTGCATGACGGTTATGCTTGAGAATGGCGTGATCCCGATAGTCAATGAAAATGATACCATCTCTGTAAGCGAACTCATGTTTACCGACAATGATGAATTGTCCGGCCTCATCGCATCAATGATGGATGCGCAAGCACTTATTATCCTAAGCAATATTGACGGCATATACAACGGTTCACCAACAGATCCCGCATCAACCGTTATCCGAGAAATAGGACAACGGAAAGATCTGTCAAGTTACATACAAGCTTCCAAATCGAGCTTCGGCCGCGGAGGGATGCTAACCAAAACCAACATAGCCCGTAAGGTAGCCGACGAAGGAATCACCGTGATTATAGCCAATGGTAAACGAGATAACATTCTCGTCGACCTGTTGCAACACCCTGAGGAGACTCTCTGTACTCGTTTCATCCCCTCACCTCAACCTGTATCAAGCATCAAAAAATGGATTGCGCACAGCGAAGGTTTTGCTAAAGGAGAAATACACATCAACCAACAAGCTACCGAAGTGCTTAACGCAGACAAAGCGGTGAGTATTTTGCCTATAGGTATCACGCACATCGAAGGCGAATTTGAGAAAGATGATATCGTGCGCATCATCGACTATTCAGGCAATCCCGTAGGAGTAGGAAAAGCCAATTGTGACTCTGTCCAAGCTCGGGAAGCGATAGGAAAGCATGGCAAGAAAGCTGTTGTGCACTACGACTATTTATATGTAGAATAAAACAAGTTGCATCATGAAACAATTAAAAGAAACTTTTGCCGCTGTGCAAACAGCAAGTCGCAAGTTGGCTTTACTAACCGACGAACAAATAAACCAGATATTGCTCACTGTAGCCGATGCTGCTGTTGAACAAACCCCTTTTATTCTTGCAGAAAATGAAAAAGATCTGACACGTATGGAGGTTACAGACCCTAAATATGACCGACTAAAGCTTACTGCGCAAAGAATTAAAAATATTGCCGCTGATATGAGAAACGTAGCCGCACTACCCTCCCCACTAGGCAGAATACTAAAAGAAACTATTCGTCCTAACGGCATAACGATAAAGAAGATTAGTGTTCCTTTTGGTGTCATTGGTATCATTTATGAAGCCCGCCCAAATGTTAGCTTCGATGTATTTTCCCTTTGCCTAAAAAGTGGCAACGCATGCGTGTTAAAAGGAGGAAGCGATGCCGATTGTTCCAATCGTGCTATCATAAGCGTGATCCATTCTGTCCTCAAAGCCTTCGGAACAGATACACATACCGTTGAACTTTTGCCGGCTGATAGAGAGGCTACAACGGAATTACTTCACGCAGTGGGCTATGTCGATCTTATCATTCCCCGAGGCAGTAGCAGCCTCATCAATTTTGTTCGACAAAACGCCTCTATTCCTGTAATCGAAACAGGCGCAGGCATCTGTCACACTTATTTTGATGAAGATGGAGATTGCACGAAAGGGGCTGCCATCATCAACAATGCCAAGACCCGCAGGGTGAGCGTATGCAATGCTCTGGATTGTGTCATCATTCACCAGAAACGACTCAGCGACTTACCCTTGCTTTGCGAAAAATTGCAAGAGCACAATGTGATTATCTATGCTGATAAAGAGGCTTACCAAACCTTGCAAAACAACTACCCGAAAGAGTTGCTGAAACAAGCCACATCAGAAAGCTTCGGCACCGAATTTCTTTCGTATGCCATGGCCATTAAAACAGTTCGAACTTTCGAGGAGGCATTGGAACACATACACGCATACAGTTCCAAACACAGCGAATGCATCGTTACAGAGAACAAGGAACATGCGAACTTCTTTCTCAAAGTAGTAGATGCGGCCTGCGTGTACACCAACGCCTCAACGGCTTTTACCGATGGAGCACAATTCGGTTTGGGAGCCGAGATAGGAATCAGTACACAGAAGCTACATGCCCGCGGCCCCATGGGACTGGAAGAGATTACCTCTTACAAATGGATCATCGAAGGAGACGGCCAAATCAGACAATAAAAGAAATAACATTCAATAACCTACAAAAATAGATAGTAATGAAGAATTTTACTTGTGTACAAGATCTAGGTGATTTAAAGCCTGCTTTAGAAGAAGCTTTCGAAATAAAAAAAGATCGGTTTAAATATGTGGAGCTAGGTCGCAACAAAACCTTGATGATGATATTCTTCAATTCAAGTCTGCGCACACGCCTAAGCACTCAAAAAGCTGCAATCAATCTGGGAATGAGCGTAATGGTGCTGGATATCACTCAAGGTGCCTGGAAGTTGGAAACTGAACGAGGCGTTATTATGGACGGAGACAAGCCCGAGCATTTGCTGGAAGCTATTCCGGTAATGGGTTGCTACTGCGACATTATCGGCGTTCGTTCTTTTGCTCGCTTTGAAGATCGTGATCATGATTATAATGAAGTAATTATCAACCAATTTATACAGTATTCCGGACGCCCGGTATTCTCCATGGAGGCCGCCACACGTCATCCGCTTCAAAGTTTTGCCGACCTTATTACCATTGAAGAATATAAAAAAACAGCTCGCCCTAAAGTCGTTATGACATGGGCTCCACACCCCCGTGCATTACCTCAGGCAGTACCAAACTCATTTGCCGAATGGATGAATGCTACTGATTACGACTTTGTTATTACTCATCCCGAAGGGTATGATCTGGCTCCCGAATTCGTAGGCAACGCCCGTGTAGAATATGATCAAATGAAGGCTTTTGAAGGTGCCGATTTTATCTATGCCAAGAATTGGGCAGCCTACTCCGGCAACAATTACGGACAGGTTTTGAGTAGAGATCTCGAATGGACGGTCAGCAACCGACAAATGGCTGTGACTAACAATGCTTACTTCATGCATTGCCTTCCTGTAAGAAGAAACATGATTGTGACTGATAGTGTAATTGAAAGCCCACAGTCCATCGTTATTCCGGAAGCTGCCAACCGTGAGATATCAGCCACTGTGGTATTGAAAAGAATGCTGGAAGAACTAAAGTAATCTCATAAAAACAGCGCCAAAGAATCAGGAATTGCTTGAAGTAAAGCAATCCGTATTGTAATGTAGCAACAAAATAAGAAACACTCATAGTACAAGTAGATAGTCTGTGCTATGAGTGTTTCTTATTTTAAGATTTGTTTATCCTTCCTTCTTACTGCCTTTTTTGCCAAGCAGCAAATCCGCCTTTAAGTTCATACACAGTATATCCTTTTTCAGCAAGAATAGATGCAGCCTGCTTACTACGATGCCCACTGTGACAATAAATAGCGACAGGAGCCTCTTTTTTCAGTAATGAATCGGCTAATGAAGCAAAAGAAGAGTCAAACACATTAATATTGATTGACTTCGCTATGTGATCTTCCGAATACTCTGCAGGTGTGCGCACATCAAGCCGCTGCACATGCTCATCCTTAATCAATGATTCGAATTCACCCGTAGAGAGTGAAGTATAATTTTTAGGTTGCTGACAACCAAACAAAGACGATAATAGAAACATAATGCTTGTAAATAAGAGGTTCATTGTCTAAATTATTAATAGTTAACTAATTAGATGTAGGCGTATAATCAAAAAAGTATTGCTTAACCTCACCATCATAAGTATTAACGCTAAAATAAACAATTGTTTCCCTCGTATTGTTCTCGGTATATTTACTAAGGGGGACAGAAAGATAAGCACGCCTTGTAAATGCTTCCAAATCATCTCCTGCATCATGATAAAGTGTTAGATAAACGGTTTGGCATCCCGTCGTTTCATCTGTTTCCACTTTATTCTCTACAAAGTGGAAAAGGTGTTTGCCATTTTGCATCTTTATAGATAGCGTCATGTTGAGATAATCTCTTCCCAGCCAGATACTCAGCACATCGGCTGGATCTGTTTTTACGCCATCAGCAAAATCTGAAGCCGGAGATGGTTGTGGAGATACCGCTTTCAATAAAGCATAAACCTTCACCTGCTTTGCCCCCTCCTCAGTTTCATCCAATTCCTCATAATTACTAACAATCCGCACACTACTATTTGCATCTATTTGTGTCTCCGAAAGATCTTCAGATACCTCCAAACGTTCTCCACTATCGGTAACGAGATAATTCAAGAAGCCATCGCTCCCAGATTCGGCAGTGAGAAATTCAAGTTTTACCGAAGGATATACATAGCCATCATCTTCTCCACAAGAGAAAAAGAGGAATGAAATAAAGAGCAATACAAGATGAAACGTCTTCTTCATTAGCGGGCAGCCAGATAATTGATCAGTGGATTGGCATACATCAGCAGAAGCTTTTCACGCAAGAACGGTAAGTCCTTATGTGGAATTTCTATTCGTTCGAGTTGTTGCTCTATATACGATTCAAAGCGTTGTTTCTCAACCTCTGTATAACGAGAAACAAACGCATCATCACCACAGAGCAAATCGTGAGCTACATAATTTCCGGGATACATACGGTAATTGGCATGTATTTTTTTATCTATCAAAGCTGAAATACAGGCATATAGTTCAGGTTTAGGTAAAGTAGGATCGAGTTGCAACAACTCATTATTAATAGTCTCAGCTACCTGAAAGTGGACTCTCCCTTTATACCCAAAAAGTCCGATCTTCATATTCATCAGATCATCCGCCGTAGATTTCTTATAATCTTCAATATCTCTTTTAAGTTGAAATTCCTGTGCTTTAAGATAGTCACATGGGTCATATTCGTAAGAAAGTGCCAAAGGAGCAATATTCATTTCTAAGAGGCGTTCAATTAAACTGCCCTCTCCAGCTATAGCCAGCATCTTCAACACACTTTCTTGTGTACGATCATTTGAGTCTTTGGCACGTCCTTCACGCTGTGCAATCCAAATGGATTGTTGCTTTTGCGTAATGGTGAGATGCATGTAGCGAGACATGCGGGCAGATGCCTCCAGCATTTGGCGCATAGCCAGCCCACGCTGCACAATGAAAGATTTATTTATTCGAACCAGTTTCTTGATCCAAGGATAAATGAGAAGATTGTCTCCAATAGCTATTTCCACAGTATTCACTCCAAGATCGATCAACAAAATAGAAAGAAACCCCGAATCGAGAATAATGTCGCGATGATTGGATATATAAGTATATGCTTTACTCGTATCGGGCAACGCCGTATGGTCTAATGTTAATCCGTCTGTAAAATCACTGACTATCTTCCACAAAAGGCCATAACAAAACATTTTCTGAAAGTCCAGTTTAGTTTTGCAACTACGCATTTTGTGAGCTATAGCTTCAAAAGGTACGCCCGGCATGGATACGCACGCCGCATTCTGAAAGGCCGGATCAGCAATCAGTTCCTCAAAGATCTGAGGAAGTTCCTCATCATCGTAAGGGCGAATCTCATCAAACTCTGTTATGTTCATAATTTATCTTCAATAATATCAGTCATAACATCTTTAATATCGAGGCCTGCTGCAGCAATTTGCTGAGGAATGAAGCTAGTAAGTGTCATGCCGGGGGTTGTATTAATTTCAAGCAAGTTCACCTTTTCGCCCGCAGTAATGATATAGTCAATGCGAATGATACCTGAACATCCCAAGATGTCATAAATAGCCGAAGTGAGCAGTTGTACCCTTTCAGTCAGTTCATCTGACAAGCGAGCGGGGGTAATCTCCTGAACCTGACCATTATATTTCGCATCGTAATCAAAAAATTCATTACCTGTAACCACCTCTGTTATAGGAAACACCACTTCTTTCGTTTTTGTTTTGTAACATCCGCAAGTTATTTCGGTTCCATCCATAAAAGCTTCAATGACCACTTCAGGAGCTTCATCAAAAGCCTTTTGTATAGCAGGCTGTATCTGTTCTTGGGTTTTCACTTTTGTTACGCCGAAACTAGATCCACCCAAATTGGGCTTTATAAAGCAAGGTAAACTTACCTTATTTATCACCTCTTCATCCAGAATCTCGTGTCCTTGGCGAATCATTAAAGATTCTGCTACACGGATACCAAATCCTTTCAGATATTGGTTACAGGTAAACTTGTTGAAAGTGATAGCAGCAGGAAGTACATCACAACAAGAATAAGGGATATGAAGCATATCCAGATATCCTTGCAACAAACCGTTCTCGCCCGGTGTACCGTGAATCGTGATATAAGCAAAATCAAATTTTACTTTTTCTGTCCCGTTATCAAAACTAAAGTCGTTACGGTCTACAGGTACCTTTTGTCCGTCAGCAAGCTGAACTTCCCAACGAAGACCTTGCATTTCTACAATATACAAATCGTACTTTTCCTTATCAATAAAGGAATAAAGTCCCTGGGCACTGCGAAGGGAAACGGGGAGTTCGGAAGAATCTCCTCCGGCAACAATGGCGATGATGCGTTTCATTCTAAATCTCTGTTACTTATGTAGCTTCGCCATTTATCGATCAGCAGGGTCATGTCGTCGGGCATCTCGGAAGTAAAATACATCTCCTCACCTGTGTGAGGGTGTACGAACCCCAATGTCATGGCGTGCAAAGCCTGCCGAGGACAAACGTCAAAGCAATTGTTTACAAACTGTTTGTATTTACTAAAATGAGTTCCTTTAAGAATTTCGTGACCTCCGTAGCGTTCATCGTTAAACAGTACGTGGCCTATATGCTTCATGTGTACTCTGATTTGATGAGTACGCCCCGTTTCAAGGATGCACTCTACCAAAGTAACATAACCCAAACGTTCGAGCACCCGATAGTGAGTAACCGCATGTTTTCCTATTTCGGGATCTGAAAAAACAGCCATTTGCATCCTATCTCTGGGATTGCGGGCTACGTTTCCAACGATAGTTCCTTCATCTTCTTCTATGAGTCCCCATACCAATGCGCGATATTGTCGCTTGGTTGTTTTATTAAAGAACTGTAAACCAAGATGTGTTTTGGCATCCGCAGTTTTAGCTACGACCAACAATCCCGAAGTATCTTTATCTATTCGATGCACTAATCCGACGCGCGGATCATTGACATCGTAATCTGGATCATCTTTCAAGTGCCAAGCCAGTGCATTGACCAGCGTGCCGCTGTAGTTTCCGTGCCCCGGATGCACCACTAAACCTGCCGGTTTGTTCACCACCATCAGGTATTTGTCTTCGTATACAATGTTTAGGGGAATATCTTCTGGAATCACCTCATTTTCATAACGGGGGCGATCCATCATCACTGTTATAACATCAAGTGGCTTTACCTTATAGCTACTTTTCACCGATTTATCGTTCACCATCACAAAGCCTGCCTCCGCAGCCTTCTGAATTCGATTTCGGGAAGCATTCACAATGCGATCGAACAAATATTTATCCACGCGAACAAGTGCCTGCCCCTTATCTACTACCACACGAAAGTGCTCATACAACTCTGCGGCATCACCTACAGGTTCTATGTCATCAATATCATTCTCTATGTCGTCTGGCAGTTCTTGCATCATCTATTGTTGATCAATTGGGTGTAAGTTTCATTTAAAACCAAGAATCATCTTTTGCGGGAGCAGTCTCAGCGTCATTCTCTGTTCCGCCTAAGCTATCGCCCTCTTCATCAAGCGTATCTTTAACCTCCGTTCCATCTCCAACCATCAGAGTTAATGTAGCACCAAGCGGTACCTTCTCTCCGGTAAGGAGTTGACGTCCTCTATACTTAACACCATAAACCCAATCCTTCTCACCACTTACAAACTCATTTTCAGTCAGTTTGAAGCCCGAGGCCATGACACGAGCTTGTGCCTGTCGCACTGAGCTATTGTCGGCCACATCAGGAACGGAACGCAATGGCACGTCAAGTGTATTGATTGTAAGATAAATAATCCGTCCTTCTTTTACTTTTTGTCCGGCAGCAGGATTATGATCGAGCACACAGCCTGCCGGCTTATTTTTCACATAACCGGAATCGGCAACTACGCACAGCAGTCCCCTATGGCTGAATAACATTTTCGCCTGCTCCACAGTCATATCTTTCGCATCAGGTACTACAATGCCTTCCCCATGGCGGGTATAAATATCCAATCCTTTAAGCACACCAATTAGTAAGATGCCAGCAACCACTATCATGGCAATGATATTTACCCAGAAGTACTTATTTTCTTTGAAAGAAAAGAATTTCTTTATCGTCATATCTATTCTATAAACAATTATTCGGCCCCAAAGATAGTACAATTAGTTGATAAGCTCAATAATAGATAAAATATAGGCATAAAAAAAAGCAAAGGAGTACCCTTTGCTTTTTTTATGCCTTGTGCAGCGAAGCTAAATTACTTCGTTCCGTTGTATTCGTCAGAAACAGTTAATTTCTTTCTGCCTTTTGCACGACGTGCAGCCAAAACTCTACGACCATTGGCTGAAGCCATTCTCTCACGGAAACCGTGCTTGTTTTTTCTCTTTCTGTTAGAGGGTTGAAATGTTCTTTTCATTACTGTATCTCGTTTTTTATGTTATTGCTATCTGGAAATCGGGATGCAAAAATAGGCACTTTTTTTAAATTAACCAAGAGATAACTCATTTTTAGTCAAAAGATTTTGTGTTTTTTACCTATTTAGATTACTTTTGCACTTCCAAACGGCCATAGATAGCTACTAGAATAATACACAATAAATATAAAGTATAAAAAAGTATGATCAATTCACAAGATGTCAAGAATGGAATGTGCATCAGATTAGATGGACGTCTCTATTTCGTTATCGAATTCCTCCATGTTAAGCCGGGAAAAGGCAACACCATCATGCGCACTAAGCTGAAGGATGTTGTCAATGGCCGCGTCCTTGACCGTACATTTCAAGTTGGTTTCAAATTAGAAGATGTCCGCGTTGAGCGCCGTCCTTTCCAATTCTTATATAAAGAAGGCGAAGATTATATCTTCATGAATCAAGAAAGCTTTGAGCAAGCTCCTATTCCAAAAGATCTGGTTACAGGAGTTGATTTCCTAAAAGAAGGCAACATGGTAGAGGTCGTTTCGGATGCTTCGACTGAAACAGTTCTCTTCGCTGAACTTCCGGTTAAGGTTGTTTTGCAAATCACTTATACCGAACCGGGCCTCAAAGGAGATACTGCCACCAACGCTACCAAGCCGGCAACTCTTGAAACCGGTGCTATCGTACGTGTTCCTTTGTTTGTCAACGAAGGTGAACTTATAGAAGTAGATACCCGCGACGGTTCATACCAAGGTCGCGTGAAAGCATAAACAGATTTACCATTTAACCATTTACTATTTACTCACCCAGCGGGTTTTAAACAGTAAATGGTCAATGGTTAAATAGTAAACAATCAGATGTTCTATTCCGTCATCATTCCCGTATATAACCGTCCTGACGAAGTGGACGAATTACTGCAAAGCCTTGCCAACCAATACTTCAAGCATTTCGAAGTCATCATCGTCGAAGACGGTTCGTCTCTCTCTTGCGAACATGTTTTGGAAAAATATGTGGAGAGTCTCAACCTCAAATACTTCTCAAAACCAAATTCCGGCCCCGGGCAAACCCGTAATTACGGAGCCGAAAGAAGTACGGGTGATTACCTTATTATATTAGACTCCGACTGCATTCTCCCACCAACTTATTTCGACAACATAGAGAAAGAACTGGCTTCCTCTGCCTCAGATGCTTTTGGCGGTCCCGATAAAGCGCACGAGTCATTCTCCGACATTCAGAAAGCGATCAACTACTCCATGACTTCTTTCTTCACTACCGGTGGCATCCGCGGAGGCAAAAAAAAGATGGATAAATTCTACCCGCGCAGCTTTAACATGGGTGTGCGACGAGAAGTATATGAAGCATTGGGCGGCTTCTCTAACATGCGTTTCGGTGAAGACATCGATTTCAGTATTCGGATCTTCAAGAACGCATACACTTGCCGGCTCTTCCCCGATGCATGGGTATATCACAAAAGGCGCACGGATCTGAAGAAGTTCTTCAAACAGGTACATAACTCTGGGATAGCCCGAATTAATCTATATAAAAAGTATCCTGAATCATTAAAGGCTGTACATCTGCTTCCGGGCATCTTTACACTTGGTGTAGCTTTGCTATTACTGGCTGCTCCTTTTACTCTGCTAAGCTTCATACCCATCCTTCTCTATGCCATTTTAGTGGGTACCGACTCTGCCTTACAAAATAAGAGCTGTAGAATTGGAATATATTCCATTGCTGCATCTTTCATCCAACTCATCGGCTACGGAAGTGGATTCTGGAGAGCTTGGTGGCAACGTTGCGCATGCGGTAAGGATGAGTTTGCGGCATTTAATAAGAATTTCTATAAATAATAATCGATGAAGACGAGTCGTTTTTCTTATTCAAAATGGAAAACAAACAAAAACTAAACATCAATCAGTGGGCTGAAGAAGATCGCCCGCGTGAGAAGATGATGAAGAAAGGTGCTGACGCACTCAGTGATGCCGAATTATTAGCCATATTGATTGGATCGGGCAACACGGATGAGACAGCCGTAGAACTAATGAAGCGAATACTTGCTTCGTGCAGCAACAACCTAAACGAACTGGCAAAATGGGACATACATAACTTCTCTGCTTTCAAAGGTTTCGGCCCGGCAAAAAGTATCACCATTATGGCTGCCCTCGAATTGGGAAAACGAAGAAAACTTCAGGAACCCAAAGAACGTAGCCAAATCACTTGCTCAACCGATGTATATAACTTGCTCCATCCTCTCATGTGCGACCTGTCGCAAGAAGAGTTCTGGATACTACTCCTCAACCAAGCCAATAAAGTAATCGACAGAGTGCGCATCAGCACAGGCGGCATAGACGGCACGTATGCCGACGTACGAAGTATCTTGAGAGAAGCGCTCATACAAAGAGCTACCGGACTCATTCTCATACACAATCACCCTTCAGGCAATCCGCACCCTAGCGGAGAAGATAAAAGACTCACCGCTCATATCAATCAGGCAGCACAAACAATGAACATTCGTCTCTCTGATCATGTTATTATTTGCGACGGTAAGTTTTACAGCTTTGCCGACGAAGGAGAAATTGTATAATCGAATTTATTCATATCTTTGCAAAAACAACAAATTTACTCTTATGACCAAATTTGAAACAGAAGTAAAAATAGTAGAAGTACTTAAAACAGTCTTCGACCCTGAAATACCTGTCAATGTGTACGACCTTGGATTGATCTACAGAATCGACGTAGGAGAAAACGGAGAAGTAGCGTTGGAAATGACTCTGACTGCTCCGAACTGTCCTGCTGCCGATTTCATAGTGGAGGACGTACATCAAAAGGTAGAATCGGTAGAAGGAGTGAATAAAGTCACTATAAACCTTGTCTTTGAGCCACAGTGGGACAAAGACATGATGAGTGAAGAAGCGAAATTCGAACTTGGATTCTTATGAGAAATGTCTATTTCATCTCTGATGCCCATCTGGGATCTCGTGCCATAGAGCATGGACGCACACAGGAACGAAGACTGGTGAACTTTCTTGATAGCATCAAGCAAAAGGCATCAGCCATCTACTTACTGGGTGATATGTTCGACTTTTGGTATGAGTTCCGGACTGTAGTGCCAAAAGGCTATACCCGTTTTCTGGGCAAGCTTTCGGAGCTAACGGATATGGGCGTGGAGGTGCACTTCTTCACTGGCAATCACGATATTTGGTGCGGAGACTATTTAACGAAAGAGTGTGGAGTGATAATGCACACAAAGCCGCTAACGGTAGAGATCTACGGCAAGGAGTTCTATCTCGCCCACGGCGACGGATTGGGAGATCCGGATGCGAAGTTCAAATTCCTCCGTTCGCTATTCCATAACCATACATTACAAACCTTATTTTCGGCCATTCATCCACGCTGGAGCATGGAACTGGGACTTAGTTGGGCCAAACGCAGTCGCATGAAGCGGGCAGATGGAAAAGAGCCCGAATATATGGGTGAGAACAAAGAATACCTGATCCTTTTTACGAAAGAGTATCTCAAACAACACCCTGATATCAACTACTTCATTTATGGGCACCGCCACATCATGCTCGACCTGATGCTAAGTGCCACAGCTCGTGTCACCATTCTCGGCGACTGGATCAATTATTTTTCTTACGCCGTGTTCGATGGAGAGAACCTTCTTTTGGAGGAATTCGTTGAAGGAGAAACTTCGTTATAATATTTTCGACGACTACACAAACAAGTGCAATATAAAAAGGAAGAGGCTTCTCTCAAACTAAATGAGAGAAGCCTCTTCCTTTTTATATTGTCACACTTGAAACAAGGATATACTTTTTGAAAGGAGTAAGTCAATGCCCTTCTGTTATCTACTCAATTCAGTAAAAATCAGCCTCCCTTGCTTACTATTTGTTTTCTAGTAATGAAACTAAAGTTTTCTCACGTTGAAACAAAAAGTTTAATACTAGGATACAATTAGTTTCAACGCATGAAAACTAAGTGTTTTCTAGTATAGCAATCTCATGAAACTGACTTCCGTAAGCTTAATAGCCAGCGGCTTTAGCAATACGCTTGGGTATATCTGTATTATCCATCTTGCCAATGAAGAGCTGAGAACCGGCGCCTACAGCATAAACAGGTGCATAACCTGCGGTATGGTTACCACTAACCCAACCCACCATAGAGATTTCATCCATCACCTCTTTCGCTTTGGCAGCAAGAGGTTCGCTTTCGGCATATTCACTCTTCTCAAACACTACTTTGTTCTTCACAAAAGAGTTTTCGTATTCATCGCGCAGTTTCTTTTCTTGTTCCCAAGAGATAGGCACCTCTTTCCAAAAGCCCATTTTCTCACCAAGGAAAGTCTTAACATCATCCCAAGATACTTGGTTTTGCTTTGATTTACGCAAAGCACTAATGTCAGAAGAAAGAACTTCTTCCGAGACCTTTTGATATTGAAGAGCCTTCAGGTTTAATACCATTTTACCAGTGCCAAGACCAATACCACCCGTCTCATGATCTGCCGTAATTACGATCAACGTCTCCTTGGGATGTTTCTTATAAAACTCATAAGCAACTTTCACTGCGTTGTCCATGTCAACCACTTCATTAAAAGCTGTTCCAGCATCGTTGTTATGGCAAGCCCAATCAATTTTACCACCTTCTAACATCACGAAGAAACCTTTCTTATTATTCTTTGTCAACACAGAAATAGCAGCCTCTGTAATCTGAGCAAGATTCAAGTCGCCTTCTTTTTGATCAATAGCATAAGGAAGTGACACCTCATTAGCCCCCTCTTTAGGCATCAAAATCACCTTCTTTGCAGAAGTAGCTTTCTCCTTAAAGTTATCAAAACCCTTAACGACTACATAGCCAGCCTTTTCAAACATAGGGAATACACTAGGAGCCTCTTTCTTGTCAACAGTTTCATTTGGTTTAAGAAACCCTGAACCAGCGAAAAAGTCAAATCCTGATTTAGGTAGATCCGTAGCAATCTCATAGTACATATAACGTTTAGGCTGATGTGCATAAAACACAGCAGGAGTAGCATGATCTATACTTACCGTAGTAGCCACACCCACTTTATTGCCTGCTTTCTTCGCTCTTTCAGCGATAGTAGCCAGCTTGCTTCCTCGAGTATCAAGAGCAACGGCTCCATTGTTTGTTTTGGTTCCCGTTGAAAGTGCAGTACCAGCGGCAGCCGAATCGGTTACAGAATTGCTTGCGGAAAAAGTAGTAGCCATACCTGTTGCCGGGAATTGAGTGAAAAGTAAAGGAGTGACTCCGATGCGTCCTTCTTTCTCTGCCACAAACATTTCCGTACCATTCACCTGATTAACACCCATTCCATCGCCAATGAAAAAAAACACATATTTTGCCTGTCCTTGTGAAAAAGCCGCACCGGATACTAAGACAAAAATCAATGCATAAACAAATCTCTTCATGATTATTATTTTATATTTAATTGATTACTAACACAAAGATAATTTTTTTGGTTCTTACCGCTTTCTTTTCACTGTTAATATTCCATTAAACAAATGCAGTAACACGTAGCAGCAGACATTTATAAGACTTATTATCAGCACATTATCATCAATCATTCTCAATCGGCGCAACGTTACAAACGGATGAAGAATCAATAATATTCAAGCTATATTCTTGCCATAGAAAAAGGGCATCCCGCAACAGAATGTGCGAAATGCCCCTCTATATCTATGATAGACAAATGAAGAGAAGACTTACTTACTTAGAATTACCATCGTATCTGACGCAATCATAAACTCTTCATCAGTAGGAATAACAACCACCTTCACGTGAGAGTCAGGAGTACTTATAACAGCTTCTTTTCCACGAATTTTAGCATTGTATTCTTCATCTATTTTCACACCCATAAACTCTAAACCCGAACAAACACCCGAACGACATGTTGTCTGGTTCTCACCTACACCACCGGTAAAGACAATGATATCCACTCCACCAAGAGCAGCAGCATAAGCTCCAATATATTTTTTAATGCGATAGAAATACATGTTTTCAGCCAACAACGCACGCTCTTCTTTTCTTGCCACAGCATCTTCCAACTCACGCATATCCGAAGATACCTCGAAGATACCAAGCACACCGCTTTTCTTGTTGACAAGATCTGAAAGACCCGCCGCATCAAGGCCTTCTTTCTCCATGATATAAGTCAACGCACCGGCATCAATATCACCCGAACGAGTACCCATCATCAAGCCTTCTACCGGAGTAAGCCCCATCGAAGTATCTACTGACTTTCCGTCTTTCACTGCAGTAATAGAACCACCATTGCCAATGTGACAAGTGATAATGCGCTTTCCTTCAGGACTTACACCTAAGAATTCACACACGCGAGCTGAAACATATCGGTGGCTGGTTCCGTGAAAACCATATCTACGAACACCGTATTTAGTATATAACTCGTAAGGAAGAGCATACATATAAGCATAATCAGGCATCGTCTGATGAAAAGCGGTATCGAACACGCCTATCTGAGGAACTTTAGGAAGCAGCTTATTTATAGTGTAAATGCCTTTTAAGTTAGCCGGATTATGCAATGGAGCAAGCTCCGAGCATTGTATCATCTGCTCAATAACATCATTGGTTATCAGTACCGATGAATTGAACTTTTCGCCTCCATGCACCACACGGTGACCTACAGCAGTAATCTCGTCAAGTGATTTGATACAGCCATACTTTTCGCTGGTCAACGTTTCCAAGATAAATTCAATACCTACTGTGTGTTCGGGGATCTCACGCTCAAGAACAACCTTCTCACCACTAGGCAATGTAAATTTCAGGAAAGACCCCTGTAAACCGATTCTCTCAATACCACCCTGAGCCATCACTTCCTTACTGTCCATGTCGAACAGTTTGTACTTGATTGATGAACTCCCACAGTTCAATACCAATATTCTCATCTCATTATTTTATTTTGCGTTTTTACTTGCAATAGCCTGGTTAGCAGTGATTGCTACCATTTTGTAAACATCATCAATAGAACAACCGCGAGACAGGTCGTTTACCGGACGAGCAATACCTTGAAGGATAGGGCCGATGGCATCAACATTACCTAAGCGTTGAGCAATCTTATAAGCAATATTACCAACCTCCAGGTTAGGAACGATAAGAACATTAGCATGTCCCGCAATTTCAGAACCCGGAGCTTTGCTGGCACCGATAGAAGGAACCAAAGCAGCATCTGCCTGCAATTCACCATCTATCTTTAATGTAGGATCCATTTCTTTAGCAAGTTTGAAAGCTTCAACAACTTTGTCTACCGCTTCATGCTTAGCTGATCCTTTTGTCGAGAAGCTAAGCATTGCCACTTTAGGATCTTCAATGCCGGCAACCGCTTTGGCAGTACGTGCAGTAGAGATCGCTATCTGAGCAAGCTGTTCTGCATCAGGAACCGGAGTAACCGCCACATCGCCCATCACAAGCACCCCATTCTTACCATATTGAGTGTTTTTAGAGATCAACAACATAGCTCCCGATACACAAGTAATGCCCGGAACTGTTTTGATAATCTGCAGAGCAGGGCGAAGTACATTGCCCGTAGTATTGCGAGCACCTGCCAATTGGCCATCGGCATCGCCGTTCTTCACCATCAAGCAACCAAGATAAAGAGGATCAAGAACCAACTTGCGAGCCTCTTCTATAGTCATCCCTTTCTTTTGGCGGAGTCCAAAGAGAAGCTGAGCATATTCCTCTTTCTTAGGATGATTCTCAGGATCAATAATGAGAGCCTTGTCGATGTTAGTTAATTCCCATTCTGTAGCCAGATTCTTAATTTCGGCAGAATTGCCCAGAATAATTAAATCCGCAACTTTGTCTGCCAGAATTTGATCGGCAGCTTTAAGAGTGCGCTCTTCCGTTCCTTCAGGAAGAACTATGCGCTGGAGATTCGATTTCGCACGCGCAATAATTTCGCTTATTAAATCCATTATAGAAATATTAATATGTGTACAAATTCAAGTGGAAAGTGTTTTTACGCTGCAAAAGTACTCATAATTGCAATATCTACATTGCAATTACAGGTATTTTTGCTTCTTAAAAATACAATTATTATAATCTTTAACATTAGCCGAAGATAGTGAGAAGAAGCTGTTTCAGACAAACGAACACAAGCTCTAACAAAAAACCAAAGTTTAGTTTAAAGTAAAACAACAAATAGATTTTCTGCCATCATCAAAAAAGCATGCCATTGGACTCAGTATTGTAAAAAGAGAATAGAAAGTAAAAGGTTAAACTAGCACAACATTAATCGCCAATAGCAACTTGGAGCATTGATTTTTCGTACATTTGCAGTGTTTTCAAAAAAGGTAGTTATGATACGACAATGCACCATTCTGTTCGGTTGTTTAGCCTTAGGTGAATTAATTGTTTTTCTCACAGGAATTAAACTCCCATCCAGCATTATAGGAATGCTATTGCTCACTCTATTTTTAAAATTAGGCTGGATCAAATTGCAATGGGTGCAAGGTCTGTCCGACTTCTTAGTAGCTAATCTTGGATTTTTCTTTATTCCCCCCGGAGTAGCATTAATGCTTTACTTTGATATTATCTCAGCTGAGCTTATACCTATTGTTGTAGCCACTTTAGTCAGTACGATTCTGGTTCTTCTCGTCACGGGATGGGTACATCAATTAATACGTAAAATCAAATGAGTTACTTCGAAAATACATTTTTTCTTTTGGCTATAACGTTTGGCGTTTACTTCTTAGCCAAACTTCTACAAAAAAAAACCGGATTCATTTTACTAAATCCGATTTTACTGGCTATTGCTGCCATTATTCTCTTTCTAAAAGTATTCAATATTAGTTATGAAACATACAACAAAGGTGGTCAACTCATTGAGTTCTGGCTTAAGCCGGCAGTCGTGGCCTTGGGAGTTCCTTTGTATCTGCAATTAGAAACCATAAAGAAACAATTAATGCCCATCCTTCTTTCTCAGTTGGCTGGTTGCATCGTTGGGATAGTCTCCGTAGTGTTAATCGCCAAACTAATGGGGGCAAGCCAAGAAGTAATACTATCACTTGCACCAAAATCAGTCACAACGCCCATTGCTATGGAAGTGACCAAAGCGATAGGGGGTATACCTGCTCTAACAGCCGCAGTCGTTGTGGCTGTAGGCCTACTTGGCGCTATCTTTGGGTTCAAAGTTTTGCGTCTCTTCAAGGTCGATAGTCCCATTGCACAAGGTCTGTCAATGGGAACAGCCGCCCATGCTGTAGGTACCTCTACTGCTATGGACATGAGCCGTAAACATGGTGCTTATGCTAGCTTAGGATTAACATTAAACGGTATCTTTACCGCACTATTAACACCTACAATTCTCCGCCTTTTAGGCCTATTGTAACAAAATCCATGCTTTTTTGTTATCTATATGGATTAATAAAACAATGAAAATTTTATGATAGTATTTAATGATATTACGCTGCAAGACAAAGCTACCATTACCTCATTCACGATGAACAGCTGCCGACGAAATTGCGATCTTTCTTTCTCAAATCTATGTAGTTGGAGGTTTCTGTACAACACCAAGTTTGCAATAGTCGATGATTTTTTAGTCTTCAAATTTAGGGCCAAAGATAAATTAGCCTACATGATGCCTGTCGGTCAAGGAGATCTTAAAAAAGTGCTACTGGATCTGGAAGAAGACGCCCGCCAAGAAGGAGAACCTTTTTGCATGTTGGGAACCTGTTCGGGAGTATGTACCGAACTTGAAGCCATTATGCCCGGGCGATTCACTTTCACTGCGGACAGAGACTATGCCGATTATATCTATTTGCGCAGTGATTTGGCTACGTTAAAGGGGAAAAAGTTCCAATCAAAAAGAAACCATATCAATAAATTCAAGAAAGGATATAATTACCAATATATGCCAATCACCCAAGATCGTATTCAAGAATGCATTGACCTTGAAGCCAAATGGTGTAAAATGAACGATTGCGACAAAAAGGATGGTACCGGCAATGAGCGACAAGCCATTATTTACGCACTAAAACATTTTGAGGAAATAGGACTTACCGGTGGAATACTCTATGTTAATGATAACATAGTAGCTTTTACTTTCGGAATGCCCATTAACAAAGAGACATTTGGCGTACATGTAGAAAAGGCAGACACCACAGTAGATGGAGCTTATACTATGATTAACTATGAATTTGCTAATCGCATTCCCGAACAATACATATACGTCAACCGCGAAGAAGATCTTGGTATAGAAGGATTGAGGAAAGCTAAACTATCTTATCAACCAGCCATTATCCTTGATAAATATATGGCTTGCTTAGAACCGGATTAGAATAGAAACAACAAATCAAACGAAAAAAGACTTAATACATGCTAAAGAAACAAATTAAAGACTTATGGCAACTTTGCTTCAATGACAGCGAAGCCTTTACTGAACTGTACTTCACTCATCGGTATAATAATGATGTTAACATCTACATCCAAAGCGGTGAAGAAATTATTTCTGCACTTCAAATGCTGCCCTACCAAATGACTTTTTGCAGTAGCAAAATCCCAACAGCGTACATTTCGGGTGCTTGTACCCACCCCGATTATAGAGGGAAAGGAGTAATGCACGAATTGCTTTCACAAGCATTTGCTCGTATGCAAAGTCAGGGAGTGTTACTTAGCACACTAATTCCAGCCAATGACTACTTATTTGATTATTACCGAAAAAAAGGATATGCTTCTATCTTTAACTACACAGAAGAGAATTACCTTGCCAAAGATACAACTTTCAATGTAAGGGGATTAAGAATAGAAACATTGAGTGACTTTAGAGAAGATGTGTACCATTATCTTTCTCATAAGATGAAAGAACGTTCATGCTGCATACAACATACAGCAGCAGATCTAAAAGTAATTCTTGCCGATCTTAGATTAACTAATGGCAGCCTTGTCATTGCTCTTCGTGAAAAAAACATCTGTGGAGTCGCCTTTTGCTATCCCGATGGAGAAACCCTCCGAATAAACGAATTGTTGGCGGACAATGCGGAAATAGAAAAAGCAGTATTAGCTAAAGCCGCCAAACAGTGGAAATGCAACAAAGCAACAGCCATCCGTCCTGTCAAAAAAGGACTTGAAGAACATCATCTAGGTATGGCACGCATTATAGATGCCAAGAAAGTATTGCAACTTTTTGCCGCTGCTTTCCCTCAGGAAGAGATGAATATTGAGCTAACAGATGATACATTAGCTGCGAATAATGGATATTACTACATTAATAATGGGAAGTGTATGAAAAGCGACGAACGAGTAATCGGTAGTACCCATCAACGGCTGAATATTGAAATGTTGGCGCTAAAGATCTTTGCACCACTACAGCCATATATGAGTTTAATGCTCAATTAAAAGAACAGATATAATCTTTGCAAAGTATAGTCAGTAGAAACTTTCTTTGATTATAAAAAACTTAGAAGGGTTGTCTCTATTAGGCAACCCTTCTAAGTTTTTTATAATCCACTGAAGTCAACTCCTTCAAACACGAGTGAAGGAATTCTCCAAGAAGAAGAAAGTCGCGGATCATTGCCTGTTTCAAGCAAAGAAGACCACAAGCTAATCATATTTCCCGTTACGTTCATTTCAGAAACAGGAGTAGTCAACTTACCATTTTCGATCAAAAAGCCTTCGATACCATAAGAAAAATCCCCGGTGGAACTATTGCAATTCCCACCATTGAATCCCGTAATCAAGATGCCTTTATCAACTCCGGCAACCAATCCATCAAGATTTTTCTCGCCCATTTGCATCACCAATAAAGAAGGCTGACTGATTGTTGGATCCACATTCATCTTTTTAGCATTATAGGTATCTATGAAATAAGTCTTCAATACCCCATTTTCAAAGATCGGCATACGTTGAGTAGCAACACCTTCATTGTCGAAGTAACGAGCACCGGACGATTGCAATAAATGTGGCTCATCGATCAATGTTAGTTTCTCCGCGCCTATTTTTTCGCCCAACTTATTGAGCATAAACGAGTTCTTTTGCTGAAGTGCAGAGCCATATAATGCCTGCAATAAAGGAGACACCAAACGACTAGAGTTGAGCGGATCAACAACCATGGTGTATTTGCCCGATTTCACTTTCTGCTGTCCGAGTTTACGCAACACACGTTCCAAAGCTTTGTGTCCTATTCCTTCTTTAATCAGTTTATCAAAATAGAGTGAAGAGTCGTACCAATAAGAAGAAGGACGAGCTTCACCTTCACCTTTTACACTCACACTCGCTGAAAGTGAATACCAAGAGCTTTGCGTTTCGCCTTCAAATCCATTACTGGCCAACGTATATCTGAAATCAACTCCATCACTATAAGATGATTCTACTGAAATAATTCGTTTATCCGAACCGTAAACCTCCTCGGCAATGGCTTTGGCCAAAGCAACCTTATCATCTGGTTGTACAGAGTCGAACTTCGAGTCTAAGAGTTGCAGATCAGGCTTTCCTCCTTTATAATAGCGAGAGCTATCAGGAAGCATCCGAAATTTATCTTCCGCTAAGTAGCGAGTAGATTCAATGCCATTAACTATAAAAGACTCCAACTCCTTCTTATCCAACCGATTGGTTGAGATAGAGCCATAACGACCATCAACAAAGAGAGTCAGATTGAGACCGTTTTCGGAAGCTTGTTGTAGTTTATCAATTTTTGTATCACGCAATTCGAAAGAACTGTTGGAACCAGAGTAAAGGCTAACCCTTGCAGCCTGACAACCATTTTTCTGAGCGAAGTCCATCGCCCATTGTGCCAGTTTCTTATTATTATCTGATATCATAATGTATTATTCTTAACCGTTAACAACTTAATTTTCTCCACCGACAGTAAGCTTGCTGACCAATGCAGAAGGCATACCACAAGTTACAGGGCAAGACTGTCCGTCTTTCCCACACGTCCAAGTACCATTATCAATCTTGTCATTATCAGCCACCATTGTAATATCAGCCAATGCTTTCGGTCCATTACCAATGATGTTAATGTCTTTGATCGGTTGTGTCAATTTGCCATCCTCTATCAGATATCCTGATTTTACAAAGAAAGTAAAGTCGCCTGCACCAATCTGCACCTGTCCATTGGTAAACTGATCAACAAAAATACCTTTCTTTACGGAAGCAATGATATCTTCTTCTTTTAGATTACCCGCTTCCATGTAGGTGGCTCGCATACGGGGAATAGGAGTGCTGCGAAAAGATTCGCGACGTCCGTTGCCAGTAGAAGCAATTCCGTAATGCTTGGCACTGATACGATCGTGCAAATAACTTGTCAGTACACCGCTCTTCACAATATACGTCTTTTGCCCTTCAGTACCTTCATCGTCTACATTTATCGATCCTCTGTTGAAAGGAATCGTACCATCATCCACCACATTGATATGTTCACTACATACCTTCTTATTCAATTGATTGGAGAAAATTGATATGTTTTTCCGGTTAAAATCAGCCTCAAAGGCATGCCCGATGGCCTCATGAAGCAAAATACCGGAACCACCCGCTCCCATCACAACAGGCATTTCACCTCCTTTGGGTTTCACCGCTTTAAAGAGGATAGACGTCCTCGCTACGGCTTCCTGCGCAATAAGATCAACAATATCATCCGTCAGAAACTCGAAGCCCATGCGATAAGCACGAGCCGCATATCCATTTTCTATCTTTCCGTTCTCCTCCATAATGCAGACAGCCCCAAAAGTCACCATCGGCCGATAGTCGTAATACATCACTCCTTCGGAATTGCAGAATAGAATATGCGAGGTGGTATCTGTGAGCGAAGCCGATACTTTGTGCACTCGCTTATCGAGAGCAAAGATCTTATCATTGAGACGTTGCAGGAAAGGCATTTTATCTTTCAGGATAATCTCTTCCCATGCCGTTTTTATAGAGTAATAGTTCTTTTTAATAGATTTCACGCTAAGATTCACCGGGGATTTTGCTTTACCACTTGTGGCAATGCGCGCAGCCGTACGAGCTGCTTTTAGCATTTCATCCATCGTAACGTTTTCCACATAGGCATAACCACTTTGATCTCCCGCAAGCACTCTGACGCCCACGCCAAAGTCTATGTTCGAATTGCAACGATTCACTGCCCCATCTTGTAAGCCAACGTAGTTATTAAATGTATGTTCAAAGAAAAGATCGGCATAATCGCCTCCTTTTTCGAGAGCCGCAGCAAGAACTTTTTTCAAATTCTCTTCACTCACTCCAAAGTGTTTCAAGGCAGAAGAAACACCCGACAAATCATGAGGTCCACTCAAGCTTGCATGCAGCATTGATGGGGTTGCTACCGAGCCTAGCACAATCATGCCTCCGGTTTTTAAAAAGTTACGTCTATCCATAATAATGTTATTTTTCAGTTACTCAACTATTTATGGTTCACTTTACTCATCTTTAGTAATCAGGCTTTCCAATTCTTCGGCATTCAGTCGAAGATAGAATTGTCCCCGATATGCCACCGAGATAGACCCTGTCTCTTCGGAGACAATAATGGCATGCGCATCAGAATGTTGGCAAATTCCCATTGCCGCACGGTGGCGTAAACCCAGTTCCTTAGGAATATCCAAATTATGCGAAACCGGCAAGATACATCCTGCTGCCTTTATTTTTCTCTTTCCTATAATCACTGCACCATCATGTAACGGGCTATTTTTGAAAAAGATATTTTCAATCAGTCTTTGATTAATATCCGCATTGATCATTTCTCCGGAACGCAACACATCATCCAGCGGTATGTTATGCTCCATCACAATCAGTGCCCCGATCTTCTGTTTACTCATGCTGATACAAGCCATTACGATCGGCATAATGTCATCGTGATCTAAAGTTTCTTTCTTGCTTCCCATCAGAAAACGCACCAGTATACTTGCTCGTTGGTGCGAACCCAATGTTAGCAAAAAACGACGAATCTCATCTTGAAACAGCACGATGAGTGCCAACACACCTACACTGACCAACTTATCAAAGATGGAGCCCAGCAGACGCATTTCAAGTACTTGAGACACCACTAGCCAGATGAGAATAAAGACCAGAATGCCCGTAAACACATTAATGGAACCCGACGCCTTCATCAACTTGTATGTGTAATACAGCAACAAAGCAACGGATAGTATGTCGATAAAATCTTTTATTCCAAACTCAAAAAACATAGTTCTTATTTATAATTTAAAAGTATCCTCTTCTGTTATTTCTCGAAAGAATGCACGTAGCCAACCATTTTAACCGCTTCTACCGCCTGCTTTACATCATGCACACGTAAGATATCGGCCCCCTTCATCAGTGCGATAGTGTTAAGGGCAGTTGTTCCGTTTAATGCTTCTTCCGAAGGTACGTTCAGCAAGTGAGTAATCATCGACTTCCGCGAAACACCAACCAGCAGAGGAAGTTCAAATATTCTGAAATCGTCGAGGCACCCCATCAGTTCATAGTTCTGTTCAAGTGTTTTCCCAAAGCCAAAGCCGGGGTCAAGAATGATGTCATTCATTCCTAGCTCTCTCAATTGTTCCACCTTTCTTGCAAAATACAGGAACACCTCTTTTATCAGATTATCATAATGAGGGGCTTTCTGCATATTTTGAGGAGTTCCCTGCATATGCATCATTATATAAGGTACATTCAACTTTGCCACAGTATCGAACATGTGTTTGTCCATCTCTCCGGCAGCGATGTCATTAATAATGGCTACTCCATATTCTTTCACACACCATTCTGCCACGTCGGCCCGAAAGGTATCTACTGATATCACCGCGTCCGGATGATTACGATGAATAATCCCGAGTCCCGTCTGCAAGCGTTTCATCTCTTCTTCAGGAGAAATATGTTCGGCATTGGGCCGTGAAGAATAGGCCCCGATATCAATGATTGACGCACCTTCATCAAGTATTTGTTGAGCACGTGTAGCTATTTCGGTTTCTGTCTGCTTGCGACTATCTGCGTAGAACGAATCGGGGGTTACGTTGAGAATACCCATTACCTGAGGAACAGATAGATCGAGTAAACGTCCATTTACATTAATATATTTAGGGAAAGATGACTTCATTATGTATGAATTTGGAGATTGAGTATTGCAAAAATACAGATTATTCTCGTATAAACTTATTCATATATAAAAAAGTTACGACCTAAAAGAATATCACGTATATTTGTCCCCGTGTAAAAAAAACAAAGAAATGGATATTTCAGCTCTATACCAAGTTTTCCTAAACTGCTGCGGTGTAACAACAGATAGCCGTCACTGCCCTGCAGGCTCACTATTCATTGCCCTCAAGGGCGAGTCGTTTAATGGCAATGCCTTTGCTGCTCAAGCCCTCAAAGACGGATGTGCGTACGTAGTAATTGACGAGTCACAATATGCTGTTGCCGAAGATAAACGATTCATCGTAGTAGATGATTGCCTGAGCACTCTGCAACAATTGGCCAATTTTCATCGCCGCCGACTAGCCACGAAAGTTATTGGCATCACAGGAACGAACGGAAAAACGACTACGAAAGAATTGATTGCCGCTGTATTACTAAAATCGCACAATGTGCTCTACACCCAAGGCAATCTGAATAATCACATCGGTGTACCGCTAACTTTGCTGCAACTTACCTCCGAGCACGACTTAGCTGTTATTGAGATGGGTGCCAACCATCCCGGAGAGATTAAAACTTTAGTTCATATTGCCGAACCTGACTATGGAATCATTACCAATGTAGGTAAAGCGCATCTGGAAGGTTTTGGTTCTTTCGAAGGAGTGATAAAGACAAAGGGAGAGTTGTATGACTATCTCCGAGAAAAAGGAGATTCAACTGTATTCATTCACCATGACAATCCTTTCCTGATGGATATTGCTAAAGGAGTGAACTTAATCCCTTATGGAAGTGATAATGCTCTTTATGTGAACGGGAAGGTTACAGGAAATTCGCCTTACCTTGTTTTTGAATGGAAAGCGGGTGTCAATGGTGAATATCACAAAGTAGAGACACAACTCATCGGTGAATATAACTTCTCAAACGCATTGGCTGCGGTCACCATCGGGAGGTATTTCGGAGTGGAACCTCAGAAAATAGACGAAGCTCTTGCAGGATATGTGCCACAAAACAACCGTTCGCAATTAAAAAAGACTGAAGACAACACCCTTATTATTGATGCATACAATGCAAACCCCACTAGTATGATGGCTGCTCTTCAGAACTTCCACAACATGAAAGCGGAGCACAAGATGCTTCTGCTGGGAGAAATGCGGGAATTGGGTACCGATAGCATAAACGAACATCAGAAGATAGTAGACTATATTAATGAATCCAACTTTGAAGAAGTGATTCTCGTCGGTGCCCAGTTTGCTACTACAAAGCACTCTTACAAGTGTTATGACAATGTAGACGAAGTGATTAGAACATTTCAAGAGAACAAACCTAAAGGATATACGATCTTGGTGAAAGGATCTAACGGGACAAAGCTGAGCAAAGTATTAAATGATTTATAATAGATAAGTATTAAACGAGAATGGAGTTATTACATGAGTTCTGGAGCTTATTCCTTAATTTACTAAGAGATACAGGTGGCACATTGGACATGTGGGTAACAGAATACGGGTTATGGGTTTATGCCATCTTATTTATAATAATCTTCTGTGAAACGGGTCTGGTTGTAACTCCTTTCCTCCCAGGTGACTCATTACTCTTTTTAGGTGGTGCTATAGCAGTACGTCCTGATAATCCGTTGAATCTTTATCTGCTTATCATCATTCTGATATTCTCGGCCATACTTGGAGACGCAATGAACTACACTATCGGCCGCCTTTTTGGAGAAAAACTATTTAGCAATCCACATTCCAAAATATTTAAGCAAGAGTATCTGGATAAAACAAACCACTTTTATGAGAGACATGGAGGTAAAACAATTATCCTTGCCCGCTTTGTCCCCATCGTCCGTACATTTGCACCGTTTGTAGCGGGTATGAGCAAGATGACTTACAAGCATTTCTTCTCATTTAATGTGATAGGAAGTATCGCATGGATTTCTATTTTCTGTGCATTAGGAGCACTCATCGGACGGTTAGAGTGGGTAGAAAAGAATTTAGACAAGGTTGTTCTCCTTATTGTTTTTGTTTCCATTCTGCCGGCAATATACGAGGTCGCAAAGGCCAAGTCTAAACCGAAGTCGGACAATATATAAAAAAAATAGCTGTATTGAGAACAATTCTCAATACAGCTATCTCTTATGAAACCTGATTGCTATGAGCTTATTTGTCCATCTGAAAGCGTTTAGGAAGTTCTATCATTTTTCCATTCAATGCTCCTGCACGGTTCACAGCGCCACTTAATGCCTTCGGAGTAAAAGAGAGAGCTCTTGTTTTTTTTGCAGAGACATTACCAGTAATCACTTCTAAGGCTTTAGCTAAAAGAGGTTCAGCTTCATCTCCCATCGAGTAACCATCAAAAAAATTATCTACTACTCCATATTTTGGCGTAAAACCATTAGGCATGCACGGTGTGTCACCATTCTTATCGGAATATCGATAGACCATTGCATATATTCCCCAATTGTCAAGAGCCTTATCTGGACTTTCATATACCATATCTGGCGTAAAGACAATGCCGCCACAATATTTACCGGCAGTTTGCGCACCGATGGTTTCCACAGACATATTATATGGTAAAAGCCCTGTAATGGTAGCTTCAGAAGCCGATGCAGTATAACCTGACACCAATACGTACAAATTAATCCCATTCAAGTTAGCATCTTTAACGGAAAGAGTTTCAGTTACTCCTTCCTCATTCTCATAACTAAAATTATACTTAAAATATTCGTTCAAATCTTCTCCTTTCGATTCCCAATATTTAGAATATGTATCATTCCACGTCTGTTTCAAATAGATATTATCTCCAGAAGCGACAATGTCCTGTGGTGCCAGCATGCTACTTAATATCTGAGCCGTAAGTGAGTAGCCTCCTCCGTTATAACGTAAATCAAGTACCATATCAGTCACTCCGGCGTCCTTGAAAGACTTAAAGACTTCAAGCAACTTTGCGTGTGATTTCAAAACATAGTCCGTGTAGAACAAGTAACCAACTTTATGTGTCCCTTTATCTATTATCTTATATATATTAACAGGATCTTGATACATATCCACTGCAGTTAGAGATATCGTTTTACCATTAGGGCTGATAACAGTACCACTCAAAGTAGCCATACCAAGATCAATAGAAGATGAATAAAACAGATTAGTGTAATTGCTTGTCGTAATATTAGCCCCATTCATCTGTTGAATGATATCACCCCGTTTCAACCCGGCCTTCTCAGCCGGAGTACCGGGATAAACGAACTGAACAACAGCAAAACAATCTGTTTCAGAATCACTAAAAAGATATAAACCAAGCGAATAGCCAAAAGAAGTGCCTTCACCAGCAAAATTATCACTCAGACCAGCAACGTCATCTGTCAGAGTAGTCCAATGGTCGGCCGAATATTTAATTCTTTCTACCATAGAAATCGGATCTGCCTCCGTCTTGACATTAACTGTTGGAATCTCAGAGCTCCATAAATAAACATCTTGTAGTACATCGAGTGCAAATTGATTGATCTTTTGTGTCGCTATAGGAACGGCATCTTCTATCGGATCATCCTCTTTTTTACAACTACTTAAAAATGTAACGCTTGCCAGAACAGACAATATAGCAAGCAATTTCCATTGACTTTTCTTCATATTTTCAATTATTAGTTTAGTTCCTAAGCAAATTTTACGCCCTCTTCAATATCCACGGACGAACAATGTAATACGCCACTAGACTAGCCAGTACGGCTCCTGTAGAGTTGGCCGTAAAATCGAGCCAGTCGCCGCCACGATAGGTCGTGCAATAAGCCTGAAGCAGTTCCACACATCCGCTAAAAAGGATAGGACAAAGAAGAGCTCCCACCCATCCATGCCACATTGGAGCAGCATCTTTTCGGTGAGTACGCAAGAATTCGAGCCACAACATGCCCGACATGCCAAAATACATACAAAGATGTACTACCTTATCAAAATAAGGAATCTTGCTTAGTTCGGTGGAAGGTGGCTTAAAAAAGGACAAATAAATCACTATCAAAATAATGGAAAGCGATACAGGATATCTTTTTATATAACGAAACATAGGCTAAGTTTATTGACTTATAGAGTACAAAAATAAGAAACATTTTCTATATTTGCAGCTAATTTAGGCTTATAATATCGAATAATAAGACAAAATAGAAGAAAAGATGAAAAACGACAGGGCCAATTTCGGGAGCAAAATGGGCGTAATACTGGCTTCTGCCGGATCGGCAGTGGGATTAGGTAATATTTGGAGATTCCCTTATGAAACGGGAAACCATGGAGGTGCTGCCTTTATATTGGTCTATTTAGGATGTGTCATCCTTCTGGGACTTCCTATTATGATAGCAGAGTTTCTTATCGGCAGACATTCACGTGCTAACACAGCGGGAGCATTCCAAATACTGGCTCCGGGAACTCATTGGCGTTGGATAGGACGCATGGGAGTTTTAGCGGGCCTGTTGATTCTTAGTTATTATTCTGTTGTGGCCGGATGGACATTAGAGTACATTACGGAAGCTGTGACAAATCGCTTTGCGGACAAATCGCCCAATGATTTCGTCGTTTCTTTTCAAAGCTTCTCTTCCAACCCTTGGAAACCAATCCTCTGGCTCATCATATTTCTACTAGCCACTCACTTTATTATAGTAAAAGGTGTGGAGAAAGGCATCGAAAAGTCCTCAAAAATAATGATGCCCATGCTGTTTATACTTCTTTTAGTATTGGTAGCTTGCTCTGTTACTCTTCCGGGTGCCGAAAGAGGCATTGAATTTCTCCTAAAGCCCGATTTCAGTAAAGTAGATAGCAGTGTATTTCTCGGGGCAATGGGACAGGCATTCTTCTCTCTCAGTCTTGGTATGGGATGTTTATGCACGTATGCGTCTTACTTCGGCAAAGATACCAACCTAACGAAGACGGCTCTCAGTGTGGGTATTATCGACACCATCGTGGCTGTACTCGCAGGCTTCATCATTTTCCCGGCAGCTTTTTCTGTTGGTATACAACCTGACGCAGGGCCAAGCTTGATCTTTATCACCCTACCAAATGTTTTTCAACAAGCGTTCAGTGGTATACCTGCACTGGCTTATCTCTTCTCTGTTCTGTTCTACGTACTACTAGCTGTAGCCGCACTTACCTCCACCATATCACTACATGAGGTGGTCACAGCCTATCTGCACGAAGAATATCATTTTACCCGCGGCAAGGCTGCAAGGATCGTTACGGCTTGCTGTATCTTCTTTGGCATCTTTTGCTCGCTCTCACTTGGTGTAGCAAAAGGCTATATGCTTTTCGGATTGGGAATCTTTGATCTCTTCGACTTTGTAACGGCTAAGATCATGCTTCCGATCGGAGGATTATTTATCTCTATATTCACAGGATGGTACCTCGACAAAAAGATTGTATGGGAAGAAGTCAGCAACAGCGGCTCGCTGAGGACACCTTTCTATAAGTTATTCATCTTTATACTCAAATTTATCGCCCCAATAGCCATTTCGTTCATCTTCATCAACGAACTCGGATTACTAAGGTAAAATCAATATGTGGAAAGATTTTTTCTATTTCTCAGACGGTGAACGTCGGGGAATTATAGTACTTGTTGCATGTATCGCACTTGCAGTTGTATGCGCATTCACCATCTTTGTACACAACGATGAGGCAGCTAGCCCCAAAGAAAACTTTGAGAAAGAGTATGTCGGTTTCATTCATTCATTGAAGAAAAGGGACTACCGGCAGTTTTATGCAAAGTATGCCCACTACCAACCACGTGAAATCCACTTAGCACCCTTTGATCCGAATGTGAGCGACTCCGCAACTTTCGTTCGCTTAGGGTTGCAGCCATGGATGGCACACAACATCATGCACTATCGGGCAAAAGGCGGTAAGTTTCGGAAACCCGAAGAGTTTAAAAAGGTCTATGGCCTCACAGAAGTGCAATACGCCACTCTCCTACCTTATATATATGTCAATGACACATTCCAAAAGAAAGACACCACCGGAATACTCATTAAACGTAACCCGCAGGATTCTCTCAAAGTAATCAAGTATGCAGCCGGAACGATGGTTGATCTTAACCTGAGTGACACCACGGAACTGAAAAAGATTCCCGGCATTGGAGGAGGCATTGCCCGAATGATAGTAGGCTACAGAAAACTACTTGGTGGATTTTACCGAATAGAGCAATTGAGCGAGATTAATCTGAATGTGGAGAAAGTCAGACCTTGGTTTCGTATAGGGAACGATCAAACACGCCGGATAAACCTCAATAAGGCCAGTTTAGAGCGTCTAAAAGCACATCCATACCTGAACTTCTATCAGGCAAAAGTTATTGTGGAACATCGGGAGAAAAACGGCCCGTTAAGAAGCTTGAAACAATTGGCACTGTATAATGAGTTCACTCAAAAAGATTTCGAACGTATCAGTCATTATGTTTGCTTTGAATAAATAGTTCCATCAATCATGTGCACCGTACGGTCGGTAATCTGAGCCAAAGCCTCATCATGAGTCACGATAACAAACGTTTGGCCGAACTTATTGCGCAAGTCAAAGAACAATTGATGAAGTTCCTCCTTATTGCGCGTATCCAAGCTACCCGAAGGTTCATCCGCTAAGATCACGGCAGGATTATTGATCAACGCACGAGCTACCGCCACCCGTTGTTTCTCTCCTCCCGAAAGTTCATTCGGTTTGTGCGAAGCACGTTCTTTGAGTCCCATAAAGTCAAGGATTTCAGAAGCCCTCGTCAGCGATTCCTTGGTAGATACACCAGCAATGAAAGCGGGAATCATTACATTCTCTATAGCTGTAAATTCGGGCAGTAACTGATGAAACTGAAACACGAAACCAATATGGGTATTACGAAAAGCAGACAACTCTTTCTGCTTCATTCGGCTAACATTGGTCCCATCAATGCTGACAAGTCCGGTGTCAGGCTCATCGAGCGTACCCATGATCTGCAACAATGTTGTTTTCCCCGCGCCACTGGGACCAACAATGCTTACTATCTCTCCCTTGCCAATCTCCATATCAATACCCTTGAGCACTTGCAGAGACCCAAAACTTTTGGTAATTCCTTCTAATTTTATCACTTTCGCCTATTTAAAATTAAACATCAATTCTTCTTAAACCATTTATAAAACCATCGGCCTACATTCTCATAATGCTGCGACTCATTAGGATGTCCCAAATCAGAGAATGAAACCATTGTTTCTTGCGGATCCCCATATTGGTCGGGAAACAGAAGCATAAGACTATTATTATTAAAATATTTACTGATCTGCATCGGAAGAGCTTCAAACAAAGGATTATAAGAAATAGAACCTCGACGGGCACTGACAATAACCAGCAAATGATCATAATTAACCTGCTTGGTTAACAACAAGAGATCATCCCAGTCGGTTAATTCCGAAAATTCAACCCGCACACCCTTATGCTGTTTTTTTACATAACCGCCGACATAAGGCAACGTATCCGGGTGAGCAAAAAAATGTAATCGACACCCCAATTGTCCCGCCATCCGACAGAGCCTCTCCAGCCATTTTAAAAAGCCCACTTCATACTCAGCTTTGGCCGGAACCGCCACAATGATGCGGCGCAATGTGTTTGCAGGCATCAGACACTTTACAATCAATACTTGTCGATGCATACCTTTTAACAAATTTACCGTTAAAACACCAAAGAAAGAATCTACCAACGTGGCTTTACGATGCAACCCTAGTATCACCTCAGAAGCATTATATTCTTTCAAAGTATGTATGATACCTGATGCTATATTTTGATCAAATCGAGTAACCATATTTACAGTTACATCCGCAGCAGCACCTAGCGTAGCAGTCTGCTCTAACATTTTCTTTCCTTGTGCCAGAAGAGCTTCAGAAGCATTACCGTCGTTAATTACATTCAAAGCCATTATTCCGTCTTTCCGTTTAGGCTCTTTCATCAGCAGAGCCATGCTCACCAGACTTCTGATCGTATCGGGATTAGCTACGGAAATCAGAATATTTTCCTCTTCCTTCGACTTCTCTTCAGTCATGCCACATTCCTCACCTAAAGCAATCTTTCGGGCAGTACGCTCTGTAATGATAGAACTGATTATACACGTAAAAAGTATCATCATCACCGTTCCGTTCAAGACATCGTTATTAAGCAAAGGTACCCCGGGAGAAATCTCAATCTTATTGCCGATAAGCACTGCTGCAAGTGTTGCTGCAGCTTGCGCGTTACTTAAGCCAAACATCATAGCACGTTCGTTAGCATGCATCCCAAAAGTTTTCTGAGTTAGCCAAGCCGCAAGCCATTTGCTTAAGGTAGCAACTATTGTCATCACCAAAGCTACCTTCAAAGCTTCACCCCCGAGGAAAAATGCACGAACATCAATAATCATTCCCACCCCAATAAGGAAATAAGGAATAAACAATGCATTACCCACAAACTCAAGCCTATTCATTAAAGGAGATACATGAGGCACTAATCGGTTTAGGACAAGTCCCACCATAAAAGCGCCCAAGATTCCTTCGAGTCCGGCTAGATCGAGCAAACCACCACCTAAAAACATCATAGCCAAAACAAAAATAAATTGCATGATGTTATCTTCATATTTACGGAAGAACCAACGACTAATGCGAGGAAAGAAATAAATAATTAAAAAGCCGACAAACAACACTTTCACAATAAGCGACAACCAGAAGAAACCGTCCACGATTCCCTTATAACTACCCGCAATAACAGCCAGTATCAAAAGCGCCAGAACAACAGTAATTGCCGTGCCTCCAATAGTAATACTTACACTGCGAAGACGCGACAAGCCATAACGACTAATGATAGGATAAGCAATCAGCGTGTGAGATGCATACATACTTGCCAAAAGCACCGATGTGGTGGTATTATATCCTAAAATGGAGATACTACTCCAAATACCCAAAATCATGGGGATAAGAAAAGTGTATAAGCCAAAGACAACCCCCTTTACACGATTTTTCTTAAAATCCTCCATATCCATCTCGAGTCCGGCAAGAAACATGATGTAGTAAAGTCCCACCTTTCCAAAAAGCTCAAAGCTACTATCTCGCAAAAGAATATTAAAACCATGCTCACCGATGGCTACACCAGCCAAGATCATGCCTATGATATGCGGAATACGTAAACGCCCAAGCAGAATAGGAGCAAAAAGAATAATGATAAGTACCAAGAGAAACACCCAAGTAGGGTCTGTAATAGGAAATTGTAAACTGAGGTCAAGCCACTTCATTACTCTTGATTTTTAGGATTCTTCCGCAAAATAACGAAAAAGATATCAATTCTCTGCTTATCATAGCTTATAATCTAATGAAATGTTATAATTTTGCAGCCAATTACCTATTCACAAAGAGTAGATGGATAGGAATAAAATTATTCATAATAAAACAAAAGAAAAGATGAAAGTAGCTATTGTTGGCGTAAGCGGAGCCGTAGGACAAGAGTTTCTGCGCGTGCTCGATGAGAGAAGTTTCCCGTTGGACGAGTTAGTATTGTTCGGTTCTAAACGTAGTGCCGGAACTAAATACACCTTTGGCGGTAAACAGATCGAAGTCAAACTTCTGCAACACAACGATGACTTTAAAGGGGTTGACATCGCTTTCACCTCTGCCGGTGCAGGAACATCAAAAGAATTTGCCGAAACAATCACCAAATATGGAGCTATAATGATCGACAATTCAAGTGCTTTCCGAATGGATGCAGATATTCCATTGGTTGTTCCGGAAGTAAATGCAGCCGACGCAAAAGATCGTCCTCGCGGCATTATTGCTAATCCTAACTGCACCACCATACAAATGGTAGTAGCTTTGAAAGCGATAGAGCAACTCTCACATATAAAAACCGTTCATGTTTCTACCTACCAAGCCGCCAGTGGTGCAGGAGCAGCAGCAATGGACGAACTATACGAACAATATCGTCAGATTTTAGCCGGTGAAGAAGTAACCGTAGAGAAGTTCGCTTACCAGTTAGCATTCAACCTCATACCTCAAGTAGACGTATTTACAGAAAACGGCTACACCAAGGAAGAGATGAAGATGTTTAACGAGACACGTAAAATCATGCATTCCGACGTAAAAGTTAGTGCAACTTGTGTACGTGTTCCCGCATTGAGAGCACATTCCGAAAGCATCTGGATAGAGACAGAACGCCCGGTATCCATAGAAGAAGCCCGCGAAGCATTTGCCAAAGCAGAAGGCGTGATCCTTCAGGATAATCCTGCCGAAAAAGATTATCCAATGCCCCTCTTCATTGCAGGCAAAGATCCCGTATACGTAGGCCGCATCCGCAAGGACCTTACCAACGAAAACGGACTAACCTTCTGGGTCGTAGGCGACCAAATCAAAAAAGGAGCCGCACTCAACGCAGTGCAGATTGCCGAATATCTGATCAGAGAGAAGAATGTATAGAAGAGAGTTTATTCTCTGATTGCGTTCTAAATATTGAAAAGCCTCGCAAAAACCGTAAACTGGTTTTTGCGAGGCTTTTCAATATTTAGAACTACTATTTCCAAGAGACAAAACATCTTCAATCATATACAAACGAAACACTTCATTAAACGAGAATTCACCTTACACAACATGGGGATGTTATTGGATAAAACATCCTCAACTTACCATAAAGAATATCCGGATATTTTAAGTCACAACATGAGGATGTTCTCGGAAGTAATCTAAGCCTTTCAAAAAGAAAAAGTATCATCTTGCCAGTTTTGTCTATATATTCAAGTTCAATATAAGACAAGTACAATCTCTGCAGCACTAAGAAGTATGCTCTTATCTTTTCTCAATAGATCGATAAAATCACACGATTTGTACAAAAAAACAAGGAACAATTTATTGTTTTAGCAGATAGTATAAAAAAAAACTATATATTTGTATCGGAATAAAATACATCTACGGAATGAAACTTATTGCAGAAAGTGGTTCTACGAGGACAGAATGGGCATTAATTGAAGATAATCATCTCATACAACGTGTCTTTACAGAAGGGTTGAATCCTTTTTTTCAAACTCGGAGAGAGATTAGTAGAAGTGTCAGACTTGGCTTGCCTGAGCCTTTCTTTAGAAAAAAACTGGAGCAAGTTTACTTCTATGGTGCTGGATGTAGCTCAAATGAGAAGAAAAATATTTTAGGAGCATCATTAGTAGCTCAATTCAAAACTCCTATCCAAGTAGAAAGCGATCTACTTGCAGCAGCTCGTGGACTATTTAAAGACGAAGCAGGAATTGCCTGCATTCTTGGGACAGGATCAAATTCGTGTTTTTATGATGGAAAAATTATCGCAAAAAACGTAAAAGCGGCCGGCTATATTCTAGGTGATGAAGGCAGTGGCGCCGTATTAGGGAAAACATTTCTATCAGATGCTCTCAAAGGATTAGCACCCAAAGATATTACGAACGATTTTTATGAGAAATTTCGCATCAACGCCAATGATGTGATGGAATCTGTTTATAATCGCCCTTTTCCTAATCGTTTTTTAGCTACCATCTCCTATTTTTTGGCTGACTATTTAGACAATGATTATGTGTATAGCATGCTTACTGAAAATTTACGTAGCTTCTTCACGCGCAGTGTATGCCAATACGATTACAAAAGTTACCCTATTCGTTTTGTTGGTTCGGTGGCATATAGCTATTCAGAAGTATTGTGCGATATAGCCAGCGAGTTTGGCATCAAACTCGAAGTTATTGAGGAGACTCCAATGTCCGGACTAATAGAATTTCACTCTATGAATATCGAAGAAGCCTAAATACTTCAGAAATCACACCCCCCCGCAACCTAAATACACATGTTAACAAATCTCATACAAACGCCATTCATAGCTAAAAAGATATCTATAAATACAAAATAATGCAAAAAATAGTTCTTAATGCAAAAACTATTTGTACATTTGCTAAGACAAAGCCTCTATAGCGTTTTGTTCCTTTGTTAATAACACCAATTGATCTCTTAAAACAACCTAACCAAAATAACATTTCAGTAGGTCAAGATCTGTAAAACAGAAACTGAATAATCCTGCAAATGCTATCAATAAACAAGAGATAATATAACACTTAATAGCCTATGATAAAAAAACAAGATTACCGAAGGATAAAGTTTTATCCAAACATTTAAGAGATTCCCTATGCTTAAAAAAACGAATTATCTAACAATTAAAATCATCAGTCTCATATGAATGAAGATCGAAAGAAACGAGGCATTACTCATAGTAAACTCCTCACGGCACTAACTATCGCTGCGCTATTTATAGGTAGCGGTGAAGTAATTGCCAACAAAAATACCCCCAACAGCAACTACTCAGCAAATGAACAACAACAATCACAAGCTATTCAGGGGCTAATTGTTGATTCTAAAGGAGAAGTAATCATTGGAGCTAGCGTCCTAGAAAAAGGAACTTCTAATGGTACTATTTCTAATATAGATGGAAAATTCTCATTAAAGGCAAAGCCTGGAGCAACCCTAATTATTTCTTATATAGGCTATAAGCCTCAAGAGATAAAAGCTTCCCAAAATATGCAAGTCATTCTAAAAGAAGACACAGAAATATTAGAAGAAGTAGTCGTAGTTGGCTATGGTGTACAGAAGAAAGCTAATCTTACAGGTGCTGTATCTACAGTAGATGTTGGAAAAACATTAGAAGCCCGTCCTCAATCAGACATAAGCAAGGCATTACAAGGTGTTGTTCCGGGGCTCTCAATTATAAACACCAATGGCAAACTTAATTCCAAACCGACTATTACTATTCGTGGTACAGGGACCTTGAGCAATAGTGAAACAAGCAACCCTCTAATCGTTGTAGATGGCGTCCCAATGGATGACATTTCGTACCTTAACACGCAGGACATACAAAATATTTCGGTATTAAAAGATGCAGCTTCTTCTTCCATTTATGGAACACGTGCAGCTTTTGGTGTCATTCTAATAACGACCAAATCAGCAAAAAAAACGGATAGAGTTACTATAAACTACACTAATAATTTCTCTTGGGATACTCCGACAATACTTCCGGATTATCCAGATGTTGCTTCTCAGGCAAAAGCTCTTAGATCAGCAAACCTGCGAGCCGGACTATCAAATGAATTATTCGGTATGGTTATGGATGACAGTTTTATAAGCAAAGCGGAAGGGTGGAAACAAAGACACGGTGGTAAAGCCCGTTACCGTGAAATGGTTTCTGGTGACGACTTTGACCTGTCAGCTGATGGCACTGCTCTATATTATGCAGATTGGGATGTAGTTGGTATTATGTTCCGTAATTGGAAACCAGGACAAAGCCACAATATTTCTGTGCAAGGAACAAGTGGAAAGACTTCTTATTTCATGTCATTAGGATATAATCATGAAGAAGGCATTCTAAATTTTAATCCAGATAAACTGAATAAGTATAATGCAACGATGAATGTCACTTCAGATATCACCAACTGGCTGCAAGTGGGAGGACGTTTTAGCTATAGTGATAAAGATTATACGACACCCAATACTCGACGGAATACATATACATATATGTGGAGGTGGGGTAGTTTTTTTGGCCCATATGGCTCATACCAAGGAACAGACATGCGTAATGATATTGCCTATCTTAAACAAGCCGGTGATGACAATACAAATGATTCTTATACTCGTATAGGAGGCTTTCTGAAAGCTACTATAATTAAAGGATTAACTCTGAATGCTGACTACACATTAAGTATACGCAATTCGAATGAAGAAAAGGCAGGCCTTCCTGTTACTTGCTGGAATTCTTGGGGTGGCAAGATTACAACGCCTACCACGCTTAGTGGTGGCACTTCCACCTATGTTAATCAAGAATCTATCCATGACCAATCTTATGCTTTAAATGTTTATGCCAACTATGAGTTAAATCTAGCAGAAAGAAATCACTTCAATTTTATGATAGGTACTAATGCGGAAGAGGGAGAATATAAGTCCTATTGGGCTCAGCGTACCAATCTATTAGATGGTAATATGCCTGAATTCAATTTAGCAACAGGTGACCAAACAGTGGGAGGCTCGCATAGTGAATGGGGAACTGCTGGTTGGTTTGGTCGAATTAATTATGATTATAATGGCGTATGGCTATTGGAGTTGAATGGGCGTTATGATGGTTCTTCCAAATTCCCATCAAGTGACCGTTGGGCCTTTTTCCCATCAGGTTCAGTCGGGTATCGTATAAGTGAAGAAAAATATTTTGAGCCACTAAAGAATACTGTCAATAATGCAAAGTTGCGTGCGTCATACGGTGAAATTGGTAATCAAGCTGTTGGTAGTAATATGTTTATTTCTACATTAAGTAAAGAGGCTGATTCTGATGTTCATTGGCTAGATGGAGGAACGAAAGTTGTTAGTTACGATTTACCATCATTGGTCTCTTCTAAATTGAAGTGGGAACGTATTCAAACTTTAGACTTTGGGACAGACTTGAGCTTCCTTAACAATGACTTAAATGTTTCTTTCGACTGGTATCAACGTACTACGAAAGATATGTTGGCACCCGGCCAAACAATGCCGCAAACATTGGGTGCCAATGCTCCAAAAATAAATGCTGGTACATTGAGAACTAGAGGTTGGGAATTATCTATTGATTGGCATCACCTATTTAATAAAGTAACAGTCTACGCCAATGCTTCAATTGGAGATTTTAAAACAGTTATTACTAAGTGGGATGATGATACCAAATTGTTGAACTCAAATTATAGTGGCAAAGTATATGGCGATATTTGGGGATTTGAAACCGACCGATACTTTACTGCAGATGATTTTAATGCTGATGGAAGTTATAAAGACGGTATTGCCAGCCAAACAGGGCTGCAACAAAATGGTTTTGTTTATGGAGCAGGTGATGTTAAATTTAAAAACTTGAATGTTGATAATGTAATTGATGCCGGTAAAGGTACTGCAGATGATCATGGTGATCTAAAAGTTATCGGTAACACAACTCCACGATATCAATATAGTTTTCGCTTAGGAGGTGAATGGAAAGGCATAGATATTGATATGTTTTTTCAGGGTATTGGAAAAAGAGACGTGTGGACCCAATCAGCTTTTGTAATGCCAATGATGCGTGGTGCCGATGCTATCTATGCCAACCAAACAAGCTATTGGACAGAAGATAACCCCAATCCCGATGCTGATTTTCCACGTCTATGGCCAGGTAATGCAGGGCAAGGTAATATTTCTGTTATAGAAAAAGGAAACCATAATTTTTATCCTCAAAGTAAATATTTAGTCAACATGGCTTATTTACGTTTCAAGAATCTGACAATTGGATATACAATACCTAAATCATGGACACATAAAGCTTACATGGAAAAAGTTCGCGTTTATTTTAGTGCTAATAATATCTGTGAGCTAATAAATAAAAGCAATGCACCCGTGGATCCAGAAGTTAATACCAGTGAAGCTACGGTTCTTAGCAGCACCAGTACTAATGACTATGGGAATGGTACTTGGGGACGTGTAGATCCAATGTACCGTACAATATCATTTGGGCTACAGGTTACTTTTTAATATTGACAATTAACAATAAACAGCAATAATTGTATGAAAAAAATAAATATAATATATTTACTGTCGCTCACTACACTTATTAGTTGCGACAGTATCCTAGACAAAGAACCTCTAGATACATTCACCAATACTAATTTTTGGAAAAATGAAACTAACGTCTCGGGCTATGCAAATGAATTTTACGAACAATTCACGGGTTATGGCAATGGAAGCGGATCGGGCGATTTCTATTATAAAACACTATCTGATGATCAGGCAGGCCAAAGTTTTGCCGACTGGACTTATATTAATATTCCAGCCAGCAATACTACTTGGAGAGATGCCTGGATAGAAGTTCGTCGCGCAAATATCATGCTGGAGAAAGTGGCTGATATTTCAACAATGAGTGATGATGTGAGAAATCATTGGCTAGGTGTTGCACATCTCATGCGCGCATGGCAATATTACCATCTGGTACGTATGTTTGGAAATGTACAATGGATAGAAAAATCATTGGATATTACCGATGAAGGAATTCTTTACGGTAGTAGAGATGATAGAGATGATGTAATGGAGAAAGTTCTAGAAGATTTGAACTTTGCTACCGCAAATATCAATGACGTAACTTCAAAAACAGCTTGGAGCCGTTCATTGGCTAATGCAATGAAAGCTGAGGTTTGCTTATATGAAGGAACTTTTCGTAAATATCGTAAAAGCGAGGATGGGCAAGATGCACCAGACACAGAAGGTGCTACTAAATATCTAACAGCTTGTAAAGAGGCTTGTTCAGCAATTATGGCCAAGAGCTATATATTAAATAGTTCATATCAAGGAAATTACAATTCAGTGGATTTAAGTACAAATACTGAAATGATTTTCTATAAAGCTTATAAGCAAAGCATACTTATGCATTCATTAATTGCTTATACTTCCTCTTCTACACAAATCAGTGGTATGTCAAAAAATGCTTTTGAGGCATATTTGTTCACTGATGGTAAACCATTATCATTGACGAACTTTGATAAAAGCGATGCAGCTCCATTGAAATACGGACATTTATCTTTGAGTGATATGCTATCCATGCGAGACAAGCGATTGGCGCAAACAATTGATACTGTGGTTTTTTATGATGGAAGAACTTTTACTCGCTTTAATGATGGTATGGGGATGACTTCATCTACTGGCTATGGCGTAGCTAAATATGATAACAAAAGCATTCCAACTATATATAGGAATCAAACAGCTAGCAACTACACACATGCTCCATTATTTTGGCTAGCTGTTATCTATTTGAACTATGCAGAAGCCTGTGCGGAATTAGGTAGCATTACTCAGAGTGATCTGGATAATACTATCAACTTACTGAAAGATCGTGCTGGATTGCCACATCTAAGCTTAACCGTAGGTTTTAGTGATCCTAATAATAATCATAGCGTGAGCGATTTAATTTGGGAAATTCGTCGAGAACGTCGTTGCGAACTAATGTTTGATAATTGGAATCGCTACTGGGACTTAATTCGTTGGCATCAACTGGATAAACTAGACTCCACAACGAACCCTGACATTCTTAAAGGAGCAAATGTAATTAACGATCCAAATTACAATGCAACGAAAATAGGAAATTACATTGATGGTAGCAAAGGTAAAGTTCGTACCTACAACAAAAAATACTATTTGTATCCAATTTCTTCCGATCAAATCAGTCTAAATCCTAATTTAGCCCCTAATAATTCCGGTTGGGAATAATTAGTGTTATTATAGAGGGGCGTGCTATCTATCACGCCCCTTACCCAATAGTTTATAGATTGATAAAATTGTGTCAGCAAATTAATAAGCACATATTACAAATAACGTGAATATATACTCACTGCGTTAATAAAAGTGAAAACATTGGTATAGCACTCCTCTAATAACGCTAATTTATGAAAACGATTCTACTTATAGCTATTTTATTGTGCGGTTCAACATGCATGAATGCACAACCAAAGGAAGAGAATTCTGTTATTGTCGGCGCTGAACTGACAAAAGAATACTTCCCGATTTTGAAGAATAAACGAATTGCCGTGTTCTCTAATCATACTGGTATGATAGGCAATAAGCACACTCTGGATGTGTTGTTGGAAAATAAGTTCAATGTAGTTGCTATTTTCTCTCCGGAACATGGATTCCGTGGAAATGCAGATGCAGGAGAACATGTTTCAAGTTCAGTTGATGCCAAAACGGGGATACCCATACTTTCTTTATATGACGGAAAGGCTGGAAAGCCAAGCGAAGAATCTATGCGCAAATTTGATATATTAATTGTAGATATACAAGATGTCGGCTTACGATTCTATACGTATTATATATCTATGGTGAAACTAATGGATGCTTGTGCAGAATATAATCGTAAGATGCTAATTTTAGATCGCCCCAATCCCAACGGCCACTATGTAGACGGACCGATACTTGATATGAAATATAAATCAGGGGTGGGATGGCTCCCTATTCCCATTGTGCATGGCATGACTTTAGGCGAACTCGCCTTAATGGTAAATGGAGAGAAATGGCTCCCCGCATCAAGAGTCTGTGATGTAACAGTAATCAAATGCAAAAACTATACACATCAAACACTCTATAAACTACCTATTCCACCATCACCCAATCTGCCCAACATGAAAGCAGTTTATCTTTATCCATCGACCTGCTTTTTCGAAGCAACCCCTGTTAGTTTAGGTAGAGGAACTTCTCTCCCATTCCAAATTTATGGACACCCCAATATGACAGGATACAACTACAACTTCACACCTAAAAGTATTCCGGGTGCAAAAAATCCTCCTCAACTTGGAAAGTTATGCCATGGTGTAAATTTAAGCGGACTTTCTGATAAAGAAATATGGGAAAAAGGCGTAGATTTGAGCTACATTATTGATGCCTACAGAAATCTTAACATGGGTAACCATTTCTTTCGCCAGTCTTTTGAGTTGTTGGTCGGTACGGATTATGTACGAAAGATGATTGAAGAAGGAAAGGATGCAAAGGAGATCAAGGTAATGTGGAAAGGCGATGTAGAAAAATTTAAGGTACAGCGTAGGCCATACCTGCTATATGCAGAATGACGCACTAGATCTTACGAATTGCAAACGAGAGAAAAACGAATTTATTAATCACTGAGTACTAATAAAAAGTATACTTATGAGCCCTGTTTTAGTTTTAATTACGATAGCAGCTTATTTTTTAATTTTATTTTCCATATCCTATGTAGCGGGTAGGAAAGCAGACAATCAAGGGTTCTTTGTTGGAAACCGGAAGTCATCTTGGTATGTGGTAGCCTTTGCGATGATTGGTTCGAGCATATCGGGTGTTACGTTTGTTTCAGTACCGGGAATGGTAGCAACCAGCAACTTTGCATACCTACAGATGGTACTCGGTTTTGTAGCAGGGCAGTTCATTATTGCTTTCGTATTAATACCATTATTCTATAAAATGAATCTTGTTTCCATCTACGAGTACTTGGAGAACAGATTCGGAACATCTTCTTATAAAACAGGAGCCTGGTTTTTCTTTATTTCCAAAATGCTGGGAGCAGCAGTCCGCTTATTCTTAGTATGCCTCACTTTGCAGCTATTGGTCTTCGACCCTTTACAATTACCTTTCATCCTAAATGTGATTGCTACTGTTGCCTTAGTATGGCTATATACTTTTCGTGGCGGAGTGAAATCGTTGATATGGACAGACTCTTTAAAAACATTTTGTTTGATCGTATCGGTAGTATTATGCATTTATTACATATCATACGATCTGAAACTAAGCTTTAGCGGAATGATAACGAGCATTACTAAGAGTGATCTTTCTAAACTATTTTTCTTTGATGATATAAACGATAAACGTTATTTCTTCAAACAGTTTCTAGCAGGGATCTTTACGATGATTGCCATGACCGGATTGGATCAGGATATGATGCAACGAAACCTAAGCTGCAAAAACTTCAAAGATTCTCAAAAAAACATGATCACCAGTGGTATATCACAGTTCTTTGTGATCTTACTCTTTCTTATGCTTGGCGTATTGCTATACACATATACAGCTCAAAACGGAATTTCCAATCCAGTTAAGAGTGATGAACTGTTTCCGATGATTGCCACGGGCAATTACTTCCCCATTATTGTAGGCATACTGTTCATCATCGGATTAATCTCTGCAGCATACTCGGCCGCCGGTTCTGCACTGACTGCTCTGACCACCTCTTTTACAGTAGATATACTAGGGACAAAGGGAAAGGCAGAAGGCGAGATCGTTAAAATACGTAAGCGTGTGCACGTAGGTATGGCCGTAGTCATGGGTTTAGTCATCCTTGTTTTCAATATGCTGAACAATACCAGCGTCATCGATGCAGTATATATTTTGGCTAGTTATACTTACGGTCCCATATTAGGGCTGTTCGCATTTGGCATTTTCACTAAAAAACAAGTTCGAGATAAATATATTCCGTTGGTGGCTATCATCTCGCCTATTTTATGCTTCATTTTGCAAAAGAATTCGGAAGTATGGTTCAACGGATATGCGTTTAGCTACGAACTATTGATCTTTAATGCATTCTTTACTTTCATTGGCCTCAGCCTAATGATTGTAAAAGACAAAAAATAAATAAATCGCAAAAATCAATTTATAAACTTAACACAATTATGAATTTAAAACGTGCGTCATTTTTATCTCTGTTGGCTTTCGGTTTGCTCCCACAAACCATGATTGCTCAAGAAGTCTCTACGGAACTGCGGACTAAGATTGGCAACTTACTTACCGCTACAGCTCGTAAGGAGATTTCTGTTGCCAGGATAAACATTGATTCTGTTGCCATTGAGAAGAATGAACTCATTCTCTTTGCTAACATTCATTGCTCTTACATCCCATTTCGTGAAGACAATGTGCAGACTATTTATCGTGAAGTACAAGCTCTCCTCCCCCAGGAATTAGCAAAATACAAACTAAAAATCTGCACTGACAAAAAAGCGATTGAAGAGTTTATCCCAATGGCTTTGCGGAGCAAAAAGGATAAAAAAGCAGGTTCTTTTACCAATAAGTCTGATAAACCATTGATTAGCAAACTCTCTGTACCTTACGCCCCCACGAAAGGTTTGCAGAGCAGACACATTGCTTTGTGGCAAAGTCACGGATTTTATTATGAACCTAAACTAACACGTTGGGAGTGGCAGCGAGCCCGCATCTTTCAAACGGTAGAAGATCTCTATACTCAAAGTTTTGTCCTCCCCTACCTTGTTCCAATGCTTGAGAATGCAGGAGCAAACGTTTTGCTTCCTCGAGAGAGAGATACTCAAGCGGTGGAGATTATTATCGATAATGACGGTTGCCGCAATGCATCTGTCTACACCGAAAAGGATGCTGATAAGCAATGGAGTACAGGTAAAGAAACCGGATTTGCTCATTTGCGTGATCAATATATTAATTTTGAAAATCCTTTCAAAGAGGGTACTTACCGCTTAACGGAAACAATAAAGAAAGGAAAAGAAAACTTGGCAGAGTGGATTCCTTCTATTCCGAAAGCGGGTAAGTATGCCGTTTATGTGTCTTACAAAACGGTAGAGAATAGTACGGAAGATGCTCTCTACACTGTATACCACAAGGGTGGCATATCTCAAATCAAAGTCAACCAAACGATGGGCGGTGGCACATGGATTTATCTGGGACATTTTAGTTTCGATGCAGGAAGAAATGATGCTTGCAAAGTTGTATTAAGCAACAAATCGGATAAGTCGGGACGAATGGTCACAGCGGATGCGATTAAGATTGGAGGAGGTTATGGCAACATCGCGCGTAGAATAGCCGATGGTGGTATCGCTACTGAAAACACTCGAAGTTCTGACATTACAACTCCGATAGCAACCAAACAGTTGCCTAAAGTAGATTATCCATACGAGACAAGTGGTTATCCAAGATTTACCGAAGGCGCTCGTTATTGGCTCCAATGGGCGGGCATGCCTGATAGTGTCTATTCCGAAAGCCAAGGAAAAAATGACTATACGGATGACTATAAATCACGTGGATTATGGGTGAACTATTTAGCAGGAGGATCATCTGCCTGTCCTACTGATAAAGGATTAAAAATCCCTGTTGATATGGCTTTTGCCTTTCATTCGGATGCAGGAACTACGATGAACGATTCCATTATCGGCACATTAGGTATTTTCCAAACAGCAGGTGATGACGGGATATTTGCCAATGGAACGTCCCGTTATGCATCAAGAGACCTTACTGATTTGATACAGACCAACATTGTGAATGACATTCGCGCTTTGTACGAGCCTAAATGGACACGCCGTGGTATGTGGAATCAATCTTACTTTGAAGCTCGAGTGCCTAAAGTTCCTACCATGTTGTTAGAACTACTGTCTCATCAGAATTTTGCAGATATGCGCTATGGCATTGATCCTCGTTTCCGCTTCACTGTAAGCCGCTCCATATACAAAGGAATGCTCCAGTTTCTCTGTTCGCAATACAAACAAGAATATGTAGTGCAACCATTGCCTGTGGACAATATGAGTATCCGTTTCATCGGAGAAAATGAGATGGAATTGACTTGGCAACCGGTCAATGATCCGCTGGAGGCAACAGCTAAAGCTGAAAAGTACATTGTATATACACGCATAGGGGATGGAGATTTTGATAACGGAATAGTCGTTAAACAGAATTCTTATCGCACTGTGGTTCCGGCCGGCGTGGTTTGTAGTTACAAAGTGACTGCCTTAAACAAAGGTGGAGAAAGTTTCCCTTCGGAGGTTCTTTCTACCGGCAGAGCATTCAACTCTAAGGGTACAGTTTTGGTTATCAACGGATTCGACAGAATCAGCGCTCCGGCTGATTTTGTTGCTCCCGCAGATAGTATTGCCGGATTCCTCGATCAATTAGATCACGGAGTTCCTTATAAAGAAGACATCAGTTACATTGGCAGTATGAAAGAGTTCCGCCGTGTCATACCTTGGATGGATGATGATGCATCAGGTTTTGGCGATAGCTATGGAAATTACGAAACGATGGTTATTGCGGGAAATACATTTGATTATCCGGCTGTGCATGGTGCAGCAATCCTCAAAGCCGGTTACTCTTTCGTTTCTTGTAGTGATGAAGCAATAGAGAACAAACATGCCTCCATGAACGATTACCCATCTGTCGATTTGATTTTAGGCAAAGAAAAACAAACGAAGATGGGACGAGGAGGAGTCATTCCAATGGAGTTTAAGACCTTCACACCGGAAATGCAAAAAGCGATTTCGACTTATTCTAAAGCGGGAGGAAATATCTTTGTTTCAGGAGCCTATGTTGCCTCTGATTTATGGGATAATGCTCAAGCAAACAAAGAAGATAAAGCTTTTGCCACTGATATTCTTAAATACAAATGGCGTGTAGGTCAGGCTGCAACAACGGGACAAGTAAAGAGTGTAGCCTCACCATTTGACATGATCAACGGTAAGTACAGTTATTACAATGAGTTGAATTCCGATTCTTATGTAGTAGAATCACCCGACGCATTAGAGCCTTCGGCTGAAGGAGCATATACCGTACTTCGATATTCGGAGAACAATCTTAGTGCCGGAATAGCTTATGAGGGAGATTACAAAACATGTGTACTGGGATTTCCCTTCGAATCCATACGCACAAGTGGTGAGAGAGAGCAATTGATGCAATCAATACTTTCTTTCTTTGAGAAACAACGCAAAAAATAAGCAGACTGAATTATGAAAAAAGGATTGATCATATTAGCTCTTCTCTTTGTGGCTTTGTCCGCACTGCTTGCACAACCTTTTCGGTTTGCGCTGGTCACGGATATCCACATCTCTAAAAACCCAACATCTATAGAAGATTTGCAAAACTCTGTCAAGCAGATTAATGCGACTCCGAATATCGATTTTGTTTTGGTTACCGGAGACATCACAGAGGAAGGTGATCGAAATAGTCTGCAAATAGCGCATGATATCCTTAACGGATTAAAAGCGAAATATTATATTATTCTGGGAAATCACGAAACAAAGTGGAGTGAATCAGGCGTCACTGCATTCAGCCATATCTTTGGTGCTGAGCGATTCGAGTTTGAGCACAATGGCTTTTTGTTTCTGGGATTTAACTCAGGCCCCCTTATGCGAATGGCAGATGGGCATGTCTCTCCACAAGATATTACTTGGCTGAAAGAAGAACTCAGCAAAGTAGGGAAAGAGAAACCCGTAATTCTGGCAACACATTATCCGCTACAAGATGGCGACGTGGACAATTGGTTTGATGTGACGGATGCCGTGCGACCATACAATATACGTACTTTCCTTGGAGGACATTATCACAGCAATCGATTCCTTTCCTATGACGGCATACCGGGAATATTGAATCGTTCCAATCTTCGAGCCAAAGACAGCGTCGGAGGATATTCCGTGTACGATGTAACTCCTGATTCCATTATTGTCTATGAACACAAAATTGGTTCCGAGATGAAAGAATGGGCTTCACTGTCACTCCAGAAGAAGTATTATGATGAAAAAGGTGCAAGCAATAAATATCCTGATTTCTCGGTCAACCAAACCTTCTTTCAAGTAAAAGAGTCATGGATTGTTCGTTCCGGAGTCGGTATTTATAGTTCGCCGGCTTATGCAGACAAAAGAGTATATGTGGGAAACGACATGGGTGTGCTGACTTGCTACGAACTGAAGAGCGGAAAGAAGCTCTGGGCTTTTCAATCAGGTAACCGTATCGTAGGAACTCCGGCCGTAGAGAAAGGAGTCGTTGTTTTCGGCTCCGCAGACAAGAACATCTATGGATTGAATGCAAAAAGTGGTAAAGTGATATGGACAGTAAATGCGAACGAACCTGTACTTGGAGCTGTAAGGATTGAAAACGGAGTAGCTTACATCGGTGCCAGTGATCATACTTTTCGTGCAATAGAGGTGAAAACAGGAAAAGTCCGTTGGGCATATGATCAAGTGAAAGGATACATAGAAACTCGTCCCCTTATCGAAGGGAATAAAGTTATTTTTGGTGCATGGGACAATACGTTGTACGCACTCGATAAGACAGACGGAAAGGAACTATGGAAATGGACAGGCGGACTGACACGGATGCACTTCTCACCGGCAGCAGTATGGCCGGTTGCAGCATACGGAAAGGTATTCATAACAGATCCTGAGCGTGCTATGACGGCTATCAATTTGGGAACAGGTGAAACGGTATGGCGAACCAAACAATCAGTGGTGCGCGAGACCATCGGCCTATCAGAGGATAAAGAAAGAGTATACAGCAAAACGATGAACGATAGCATCGTTTGTTTTGCAACAAAAGGAGATAAGCCTCATCAGCTATGGGTATCAAATGTCGGTTTTGGCTACGAGCATGCTCCCTCTATGCCTGTAGAAAAAGACGGGATCGTATTTGGAAGCACAAAAAGTGGCCTCATCTTTGCCCTAGAGCCTTTGACAGGAAAAGTCTTGTGGAAACACAAAGTTGGCAATTCACTGATCAGCACGGTTGTTCCTCTTAATCGCCACCAAGTCTTATTTACTGCAACAGGCGGTGAAATCGGGTTATTGGAATGGATCGAAAAGAAATAAAGAGATAATAAATAAGGAAATATAAAACGAAAACAAGAATGAAACCAATCATCAACTGCTTCATTCCTTTTGCAGGAGTAGCACAAGTTCAGCAAACAGTTCAAGGGTTGCAAAAAACAAACCTGGTGAACAAGATATACTTACTAGCTATAGAACCAACGGATGAAACAATAAGCGGATGCGAAGTTGTTACAGTACCGGCATTGAACTCAACAGCCACTATACGTGCTATTGCAGAACGTTCTGAAGCTGAGTATACTTTGTTCTATACCAAATATACCACATTAGAACTCGGACTTTTTGCTCTTGAGAGGATGATTCACATCGCTGAAGATTCAAATGCCGGAATGGTATATGCTGACCATTACCAGATTGCGGGTGAATCAAAAGCGAATGCACCGGTCATCGCTTATCAATTCGGCAGTTTGCGTGATGATTTCAATTTCGGTTCAGTATTGCTTTATAAAGCTAACGCACTGAAAGAAGCTGCCGGAAGACTGAAAGCAAATTATCAGTTTGCCGGACTATACGATCTTCGCCTGAAACTTTCTCAAAAAGCGCCATTTGTGCACATCAACGAATATCTCTATTCGGAAGTAGAAAACGATACCCGCAAAAGTGGAGAAAAGATCTTTGACTATGTAGACCCTAAAAATCGTGGGGTGCAAGTTGAAATGGAACAGGCATGCACAGAGCACTTAAAAGAAATTGGCGGTTATCTTGCTCCCGAGTTCACTAAGATAGAGTTCAATACTGGCAATTTCGAATACGAGGCATCTGTCATCATTCCCGTACGCAACCGTATGCGTACAATCGAGGACGCTATCAAGTCTGTGTTGAAACAAAACACAACGTTCAAATTCAACCTGATCATCATCGATAACTTTTCTACTGACGGTACCACCGAAATTATTGATAAGTATGCTGCTGACGAACGGTTGATACATATCATCCCCACGCGAAAAGACTTGGGCATTGGTGGTTGTTGGAATGTAGGCGTACATCACGAGAAGTGCGGTAAGTTTGCTGTTCAACTCGATAGTGACGACGTTTACAAAGACGAGAATACGCTGCAAACGATGGTTAACGCCTTCTATGAGCAGAACTGTGCCATGGTAGTAGGTACTTATATGATGACTGATTTCAAGATGAACATGATTGCTCCGGGCATCATCGATCACAAAGAATGGACTCCCGAGAACGGGCGTAACAATGCATTACGCATCAACGGACTTGGTGCTCCACGTGCCTTCTACACTCCGGTATTGCGAGAAGTGAACGTACCCAATACCAGTTATGGTGAAGATTATGCTTTGGGCCTCAACTTCTCCCGTCATTACCAGATAGGTCGCGTGTACGATGTTGTTTATCTCTGTCGCCGTTGGGAGGATAATTCGGACGCTTCACTTGATGTGGTCAAGATGAACGGACATAACACCTATAAGGACAGGATACGCACTTGGGAACTCCAGGCACGCATTGCTCTAAACAAGAAATAAGACAAAAGGACGTGATGAATAAAACACCTAGGTGTTTTATTTAAAGACTTAGGTGTTTACACATAAACTCTTAAGTGTTTTTGTTGAAACAAAATATTGCTTGAAACAGGATGAAAGAAGTTGTAGAAAAGTTGCTTACTGAGCAACTCCAAACATGGGAGATGGCAAAAGCCAACTATGATGCTCTGGCAACAGTCAGAGTGAAAGAATTGGATGTAAACGGATGGTTGTATAAAGTGCAATTCAATCCCGCACGCATTGTTTCGTCTGCTGCAAAGGTAGATAGCAAGTCCATTCAGGAAAGAAAATGCTTTCTTTGTCCCGCTAACTTGCCAGCCGTACAGAAAGGACTACCTTTCGGTGGACATTATTCTATATTGGTTAATCCGTTCCCTATCTTTCCGAAGCATCTGACAATCCCTGAAACGGAACATGTAGACCAGCGTATCAAAGTACGTTTTGGAGATATGCTCCAATTAGCAAAGGAACTAGAGGAATACATCCTCTTTTATAATGGTCCGAAATGTGGAGCTTCAGCTCCCGATCACGCACACTTTCAGGCAGGAAGCAAAGGTTTCTTGCCGATTGAAAAAGAATGGAAGTACAAAAAGGCCGGCAAGATAGCCTCTTATAAAGACGCAACCTTGTGGTATCTGAACGATTCAGTACGAGCCACATTGATCATTGAGAGTGAAGAGAAGGAGTCGGCTACATTCTTATTCAATACTATTTATGATGCGTTAGAATTGAAACCCGAAGAAGCAGAACCGATGATGAATATCCTTGCCTGGTACGAAGAGGGCAAATGGGTTACATGCATCTTTCCACGGGATAAGCATCGTCCTTCCTGTTACTTTGCCGAAGGAGACAAGAATATCCTTCTTAGTCCGGCATCAGTAGATATGGGTGGAGTCTTTATCACTCCACTAGAGAAAGATTTTGAGAAAATTACCGCTACAGATATAGCAACTATTCTTAGTGAAGTTTGCATCAACAGCAATAACTTCTTACGACTAAGACAACTTATAAAAGAACGATTATGAGAGAACCCAAAGTAGAGGTCGGAATCTTATTTGAACCTCAGATAGAGTTTGTATTACTCGGAACTTATCAACTAAATGGTGAAGAACTCAGCGGTAAGCAAACAGCAACATTTAACGACGGAAAGATTCTGTGGAAAGGACGTTTGTATGATGAACTTTTATTTGTGCCAACCAATGAACAGACAGATTCATTCGATCTAATTGATGTCACTATCGGTATCAATTTCCATTGGGAACGAAAGGAAGACCAGCGCTTTTTGGGAGCTTTGAAGATTATTGTTGAAGGGAAGAAACTCACAGGTATCAATGTTATTGCTATCGAAGACTATTTGACCAGCGTTATCTCTTCAGAGATGAGTGCAACGGCTTCTTTAGAACTGCTCAAAGCGCATGCGGTAATTTCTCGCAGTTGGTTATTGGCTCAAATACAAAAGACCAAAGAGATCGCAGACACCCATAGCAACTATTCCGCTTACACTGAGACTGAAGAGGAACTGATTCGTTGGTACGATCGTGAAGATCACACCCGTTTTGATGTCTGTGCCGACGACCATTGTCAACGCTACCAAGGCATCACCCGTGCCTCAACAGAAATAGTAGAACAAGCCATCGCCGCCACTCGCGGACAAGTACTCACTTCCGAAGGAAAAATATGCGATGCACGTTTCTCTAAATGCTGCGGTGGTGCATTCGAAGAATTTGAATACTGTTGGGAAGACGTAAAATACCCCTATCTGGCTAAACAACGAGATAGCAAAACGATCACCGAACTCCCGGACTTACGTCAGGAAGCAGAAGCTGATAAATGGATACGTACTTCTCCCGAAGCTTTCTGCAACACACAAGATAAAAAAGTTCTTTCTCAAGTGCTAAACAACTATGACCAGGAAACAACTGATTTCTATCGATGGAAAGTAAGCTATACTCAGCAAGAGCTATCTGAACTTATTTTAAAGCGTTCGGGCGTTGACTATGGCCAAATACTCGATCTGATTCCTATAGAAAGAGGAACTTCCGGAAGATTGATGAAATTAAAGATTGTGGGTACAAAGCGTACGCTCACCATTGGTAAAGAACTTGAAATACGCAGAACGTTATCGACATCGCACCTTTACAGTTCTGCCTTTGTAGCAGATAAAACTGAGATCAGCAACAATGTTCCGGGTAAGTTTACTTTAATCGGTGCCGGTTGGGGACATGGAGTGGGACTCTGCCAGATAGGCGCTGCCGTAATGGGAGAACAAGGATATGCATACGATGAAATATTGCTTCACTATTATATTGGAGCCGAAATAGAGAAACTATACGAATAATATAAAAGAAGAATAGGATGAAAGAGAAAAAAACTAATCCGTGGACATGGATACCAACCCTTTACTTTGCAGAAGGATTACCTTATGTAGCAGTAATGACCATAGCTGTAATCATGTACAAGAAGATGGGATTATCAAACACGGACATCGCTCTTTACACCAGTTGGCTAAACCTACCTTGGGTAATCAAACCTTTATGGAGTCCTTTTGTCGATTTGGTAAAAACCAAACGTGCCTGGGTGATAACCATGCAAGCATGCGTGGCAGCAGGTTTTGCCGGAATAGCCTTTTTTATTCCTACACCACATTATCTACAAATAACCCTCGCCTTTTTCTTTTTATTAGCTTTCAGTTCGGCAACACATGATATTGCTGCCGACGGATTCTATATGCTCGGACTCAATACCGGCGAGCAGTCCTTTTTTGTAGGCATCCGTAATACTTTCTATCGTTTTGCCAACATCTTCGGACAAGGCATACTTGTGATGTTTGCCGGATTAATGGAAGAAGGAGTGATCATCCCTTCTACTAAAGGTAATATTCCATTAGCTTGGAGTATTACTTTCTATCTATTAACAGCTCTTTTCATTGCTTTTACTCTCTATCATAAAATTGTTCTTCCCCACCCTGCCGAGGATATAAAGCGACAAGGGCTTAGTAGCAAAAAGCTGTTATCAGATTTCTTACTTACATTTCTTTCTTTTTTCCAAAAGAAAGATTTAGGCTTAATGTTCTTCTTCCTGCTTACTTATCGTTTAGGAGAATCGCAATTGGCCAAAATAGCCTCTCCCTTTTTGCTCGATTCTACGGATAAGGGGGGACTAAACCTCTCAACAGCAACTGTTGGAATGGTTTATGGAACAATCGGCGTAGCAGCTTTACTTATTGGAGGGATTATTGGAGGCTTTTTAGTTTCACGTGATGGATTCAGAAAATGGATCATTCCTATGGCATTAGCAATCAACCTTCCCGACCTACTATACGTTTATCTTGCCACCTTTACTCCCGATAACACATGGCTGATCATCGGTTCCGTAGCCATCGAACAGTTAGGCTATGGCTTTGGCTTCACTGCATATATGCTCTACCTTATATATGTAGCCGATGGTGAACATAAGACAGCTCATTATGCCATAGGTACAGGATTTATGGCATTGGGAATGATGCTTCCCGGCATGGCCGCAGGCTGGATTCAAGATACGATAGGTTATACAAGCTTCTTCGGCTGGGTATGCATCTGTACCATTCCCGGTATAGTTGCCTCTATGATGATACGTAACAAGATCGATGCTTCATTTGGTAAAAAGCAGCCTAAATAAATGCTCGGATATCTTATTAATAATCAAACGATTCGAAACAATATGAAAACAATTAAATTTATCCTACTTAACACACTGCTCTTGTTAGCACTGACTGCTCAAGCGCAAAAGATCAGGATCAAAACCGGAATCGAAGTACTGAAAGAGCAAAACTTTAAATGTCTTGAAGGGAAACGCGTGGGACTCATCACAAATCCCACAGGTGTGGACAATAACCTAAAGTCTACTATCGATATTCTTCACGAAGCCCCCAATGTGAAGCTGGTAGCACTTTACGGCCCCGAGCACGGTGTACGCGGAGATGTGCACGCAGGCGATAAAGTGGACAACTCGGCCGATCCCTCAACCGGCCTACCTGTCTACTCACTTTACGGAAAAACTCGTAAAGCAACACCGGAGATGTTGAAAGGCATTGATGTACTCGTCTACGATATTCAAGACATAGGTTGCCGTTCATTTACCTACATCAGTACGATGGGGTTGGCAATGGAAGCTGCCGCTGAGAATAATATTGAATTCGTTGTGCTTGATCGTCCCAATCCGGTAGGAGGTTTAAAGGTTGAAGGAAGCTTAGTAGAAGATGGTTACATTTCTTTTGTCAGTCAGTTTAAAATTCCATACCTTTACGGCCTCACTTGTGGAGAATTAGCGCTAATGCTAAATGGTGAGAACATGCTGAACAAACAATGCAAACTGAACGTAGTAAAAATGAAAGGCTGGAAGCGTAAGATGAACTATGAAGACACAGGGTTACAATGGATACCCTCCTCTCCACATATCCCACATCCACACTCCGCAATCTTTTATCCTGTAAGTGGCATTCTCGGTGAGCTAGGTTATATGTCTATCGGAGTAGGTTATACTATTCCCTTTCAGATGTTTGCCGCACCATGGGTAAAGGCCGAGGAATTGGCTAAGAAATTAAATAGCCTCCAATTGCCGGGTATCATCTTCCGCCCGATACATTTGAAACCATTTTACTCAGTAGGACAGGGAGAGAATTTGCAAGGAGTACAAGTGCATATTGTCGATTTTAAAAAGGCAGCATTGAGTGATATTCAGTTTTACGTCATGCAAGAAGTAGCAGTTCTCTATCCGGATAAAGCTGTTTTTGATCATGCCGACAAAGATCGTTTCAATATGTTCGATAAAGTTTGTGGAAGCAAAGAGATACGAGAACGATTTAGTAAAAACAATCGCTGGGAAGACGTACGTGATTATTGGTACAAAGACGTGGATTCCTTCCGCAAATTATCTAAAAAGTACTATTTATATAAATAATGATTTCAAGAAGAAGTCATACAACAAACTTATTGTTTGAGCGAATCTAAATACCAGATGGTAAAATGAATATAGAAAAGAAATACAATACTTTCCTTGGAGAAATATCCCAATTTATCCCACAGGAGAGAATCTATACCGACGAACTTCGCCGATTAGCATGGGGAACGGACGCAGGATTTTATCGTCTGATTCCTCAATTAGTTATTCGTTCAAACAATGAGACAGAGGTATCAAAATTGCTATCTATGGCCAACCGCTACCAACTGCCGGTTACCTTCCGAGCAGCGGGGACAAGCCTATCGGGACAAGCCATCAGCGATTCTATCCTTATCGTCGCAGGCAAACATTGGGAACGTTATTCCATTAGTGAGGATGCCAGTCGCATCACTATGCAGCCCGGAATAGTAGGGCAACGAGTGAACGAAATTCTTAAGCCTTATGGTCGCAAGTTTGCCCCGGACCCTGCTTCAGTTAAAAGTGCCATGGTAGGTGGTATTGTGATGAACAATGCATCGGGTATGAATTGCGGTACACATGCCAATAGTGATAAAGTATTGCTATCTGCTCGTATTGTACTGGCTGATGGAACTCCGCTTGATACAGGAGACAATGCGAGCCGTCAAAACTTTGCCCGGCAGAAACCGGAATTCATCCGACAGATAAAATCATTGCGAGACTTAGTACGCAAAGACACGCAACTGGCAGAACGTATTCGATATAAATATTCCATTAAGAATGTAACAGGGCTCAACATCTTGCCTTTCATCGCTTTAGATGATCCTTTTGATATCATTGCCCACTTAATGGTAGGCTCCGAAGGCACACTTGCTTTTCTTTCGGAAGTAACCATGAAAACAGAATATGATTATCCGTATAAAGCAAGTGCGATGCTTTATTTTGAAGATATAAAAGAAGCTTGCAAGGCTGTTGTCGCCATGAAAAAGCTAACGTTAGCTTCAAGTACAGAGTTGATTGTAAAGGGGGCCGAACTTCTGGACTCTAAATCACTTGCTTCCGTAAATGACACAACGGGTAGCGGACTCACCGCTGTGCTAGCCGAAACAAAAGCTTCTACAGCCGAAGAACTTAAAGCGAACATCACATGCATTGAAGAAGCCCTGAAAGCCTTCCGCACACATATACCTGTTCACTTTACAGATATAGAGAGTGAATATGCAGCCTATTGGGCTATTCGCTCGGGTATCTTTCCTTCAGTGGGGGGAACACGTCCACTCGGAACAACTTGTCTCATAGAGGATATAGCCTTTCACATTGAAGACCTTCCTGAAGCAACAGCTGAACTGCAACAACTGCTTGTGCGTCATGGGTATGACGATGCCTGTATTTATGGTCACGCACTCGAAGGAAACTATCACTTCATCATCAATCAATCGTTTGCCACAGATGCCGAAGTAAAACGTTACGAAGAATTGATGAACGATGTGAAAACATTAGTCGTAGACAAATACGACGGCTCTTTAAAGGCCGAACACGGCACAGGACGCAACATGGCTCCTTTCGTGAAATACGAATGGGGAGAGACGGCTTATGAAGTAATGCGCACAGTTAAACAATTATTTGATCCTAATGGATTACTCAATCCGGGAGTTATCTTTAATGATGACCCGCAGTGCCATATTAAGAACTTCAAACCTCTACCACTCACGAATGTGCATGTAGACAAATGCATCGAATGTGGGTTCTGCGAGATTAATTGCCTCACATCCGGCTTTACACTCTCTTCTCGCCAGAGAATTGTCATTCAACGAGAGATATCCCGATTGAAGCATTCAGAAGATGCGGATGATAAATATCGTTTGCAACTCTTACAGAAACAATATCGCTATCTGGGGAACAAAACTTGTGCAGGTGACGGACTTTGCTCCATGTCTTGCCCGATGGGTATTAACACAGGAGATCTCACACACGATCTACGTCAGGAAGAACTGCCTAAAGGAAGTACCGGTTATTCCATTGGCAACTTTTCAGCCAATCATTTTGCAGAAATAAAAAGCGTACTGCGACCGGTACTGACTCTTGCTGACACTACCCACAGCATTATAGGAACAACAGCAATGAGTTCCATCACCAAAGGTATGCACAACATATTCGGTATTCCTCAATGGACACCCGCTATGCCTAAAGCATATAACGCAAAAGACGAACAACGTATAGCAAAAGGGAAGATTTCTCATGAAAACGTATTGAAAGTGGTTTATTTCCCGAGCTGCATCAACCAAACAATGGGACTTGAACGAAAATCATCGGAAAAAATGCCACTTGTCAGTAAAATGGTATCCTTACTACAAAAGGCAGGATATGAAATCATTTTCCCTAAGGAGATGGATAAACTATGCTGTGGCACCATTTGGGAAAGTAAGGGGATGATAGATATTGCCAACCGCAAAGCTGCCGAGCTCGAGACAGCCCTATACGAGGCCAGCGAGCAAGGAAAATATCCCGTTCTTTGCGATCAAAGCCCCTGTTTGCACCGTATGCGCCATACAATTAATAAACTGAAATTATACGAACCTGCAGAGTTTATCTACACGTTCTTAAGAGACAAACTAGAATTTACACAAAGCAACAGACCGATAGCGCTACACATAACTTGCTCTATGCGCAAGATGGGACTGGCAGATCAGATTACCGCACTAGCCAAACTTTGTTCTACTCAAGTTCTCATACCGGAAGAAGTAGGTTGTTGTGGGTTTGCGGGAGATAAAGGTTTCACGCATCCGGAAGTCAACGCTTATGCTTTACGTAAACTTAAACCTCAATTGGAGAAAGTAGGAATACAGTTTGGTTATTCCAACAGTCGCACGTGTGAAATAGGATTAACCACCAACTCAGGCATACCCTATGTATCCATTGTGTATCTGGTAGATAAATGTACAACAAAAAAGAATTGATAAGATGAACAGCCAAGAAACAGCTCCCACCTCCGGAGTAAAAAAGACATCTAGCCGCTTACTAGCCCTTGATGTATTAAGAGGAATTACAATAGCCGGCATGATTATGGTAAATAATCCGGGCAGTTGGGGGAGCATATATGCCCCACTGGAACACGCAGAATGGATCGGACTGACACCTACTGATTTGGTATTTCCATTCTTTATGTTCATTATGGGTATCTCCACCTATATTTCATTAAGAAAATACAATTTCGAATTCAGCCTTGCGGCTATTTGGAAAATACTGAAACGTACGATCGTTATATTCGCTATCGGAGTGGGAATTAGCTATATTTCTTTATCATGGCGCACCCTCGATCCTCTCCCTTTCGACAAATTGCGCATTCTGGGAGTGATGCAAAGACTGGCATTAAGCTATGGAGCCACAGCCATCATTGCTTTGACAATAAAACACAAGCACATTCCTTATCTCATTGGCACCTTATTCATCGGTTATTTTCTGATTCTATTCTTCGGCAATGGATTTGAATATAACGAAACAAATATCTTATCCTTAGTAGACCGTCTCGTACTAGGAATGAACCATATGTACAAAGATAATGGAATTGACCCCGAAGGCTTGTTGAGTACGATTCCCTCCATTGCTCACGTACTAATTGGCTTTTGCTGCGGCAAACTACTAATGGAAGTAAAAGATATTCATGAAAAAATAGAGCGCCTGTTCCTGATAGGCACCATCCTCACCTTCACAGGTTTTCTGCTCAGTTACGGATGCCCAATCAGCAAAAAGATATGGTCACCTACATTCGCTATAACTACTTGCGGATTAGCAGCCAGCCTCTTAGCATTGCTCGTTTGGTTCATCGACGTAAAAGGCTACAAGAAATGGAGCCGCTTCTTTGAGTCATTTGGCGTAAATCCTCTTTTCATTTACGTCATGGCAGCCATATTATCAATCTCCTTAAGTAATATCAGCTTTGCTTATGGCAATGAAACAATCAGCCTACACAGCTACGCCTATTCAATTCTTTTACAACCTTTATTGGGCGACAAAGCCGGTTCACTGGCCTTTGCTTTACTTTTTGTTGCATTGAACTGGAGCATCGGACACGTATTATATAAAAAGAAACTATATATAAAAATATGATTTTAATAGCAGATAGCGGATCTACAAAGACAGACTGGTGTATTGTAGATAAGGGACAGTTAGTCCAACAGGTTTATACAAAAGGAACAAATCCTTTTTTTCAATCGGAAGAAGAAATAAGTAATGAAATAGGTAGCGCACTCTTGCCTCAACTGGGTAAGTATACAATTGATGCAGTCTATTTCTACGGCGCAGGTTGCGCTTTCCCCGATAAGATTGAGACGGTGCACAGAGCCATCTCGAAACACATCAACGCAAAGATCGAAGTAAGTACAGACATGCTTGCCGCAGCTCGCGGATTGTGTGGACATCAACCCGGCATAGCCTGCATAATGGGTACAGGCTCCAATTCTTGTTACTACGATGGAGAGAATATTGTAGACAATGTATCTCCTCTTGGCTTTATATTAGGCGACGAAGGTAGTGGCGCTGTCTTAGGTAAACTATTAGTAGGCGATATCCTAAAGAATCAGATTACGCCCGCATTGAAAGAGAAATTCTTGAAACAATTCAACCTTACACCGGGTGATATTATCGACAGGGTGTATCGCCAACCATTTCCTAACCGTTTCCTTGCCAGTCTTTCACCTTTTCTGGTACAGAATATAGAGGAACCGGAAATACATTCACTGATTTTGGACAGCTTCAAAGCCTTCTTTAAACGCAACGTGATGCAATATGATTATAAAAACAACAAAGTACACATCATCGGTTCCGTAGCTCATTATTACAAAGAAATCTTGTTTGAAGCGGCTGCCGAAACGGGAATCGAACTGGGCACAGTCATTAAAAGCCCGATGAAAGGATTGATCGCATATCACAACTAATTTAGTTCAATAATGAATATGAATACCAACAAAGAAAATTCAAATAAGATGTTCGTTAAGATAAGCGAACAGGCCTCACTCTACAACAACCTCGAAAAGAAATCGATACACGAATTACTGGAAGATATTAATACGGAAGACCAGAAAGTGGCTCTTGCCGTTCAGAAAGCTATTCCGCAAATAGAAAAACTAGTTACTCAGATAGTACCCCGCATGAAGCAGGGCGGACGTATCTTCTACATGGGAGCAGGAACCAGCGGTCGCTTGGGTGTGCTCGATGCTTCGGAGATACCTCCAACTTTCGGCATGCCGAACACGTTCGTGATTGGCTTAATTGCCGGAGGAGACACTGCTCTCCGTAATCCGGTAGAGAATGCCGAAGACGATACAGAACGTGGATGGCAGGAACTATTATCTTATAATATCAACGATAAAGATACCGTGATAGGTATTGCAGCATCCGGCACCACCCCTTATGTTATTGGTGCACTACATGCAGCACGCCAACAGGGTATCTTGACGGGATGTATTACCAGCAATCCCAACTCACCTATGGCAGCAGAATCTGATGTGCCTATTGAAATGATAGTGGGGCCGGAATATGTTACCGGAAGTTCTCGCATGAAGTCGGGTACCGGACAGAAGATGATTTTGAATATGATTTCCACTTCCGTAATGATTCAACTAGGCCGCGTAAAGGGTAATAAAATGGTGAACATGCAGCTCAGTAATAAAAAGCTGGTAGACCGCGGTACCCGCATGATTATTGAAGAACTCGGTTTGGAGTATGAACAAGCCAAAGCCTTGCTACTGATGCACGGCTCAGTAAAGAAAGCTGTGGATGCTTACAAAGCGAAATAAATTACGCATCTAAAAAGATTAAAAATGAAAAAGACTATTTACCTCCTTGCAACATTTCTATTTGCGTTGCAAGCAGTCGCACAACCGCTGCAACGTGTTGCTCCCGAGAAAGTCGGAATGGACTCCCATAGACTAACGTATGCTGATAAAGCTATTCAGAAGGCTATCGATAATAAAGAGATTCCCGGCGCCGTACTAGCTGTAGTGCGCAATGGTAAAATGGCCTATCTGAAAGCTTACGGAAATAAGCAAATATATCCCAAAGTAGAAGCAATGGATGTGAACACAGTATTCGACATGGCCTCGGTCAGTAAATCCATGTCGACTGCTATCTGCGCCATGATGCTTATTGAACGCGGACAATTACGTTTGCTCGATAGAGTCAATCAATATATTCCCGGGTTCAAAGGATGGACAGAGATTGATGGAAAAAAAACAGATATCCGCATTGTTGATATCATGACACATACATCGGGACTTCCTCCTTACGCACCAGTCGATTCTTTGAAGAGAAAATACGGTGCTCCCAATCCCGACGGGTTGATAGAGTACATTTCCAATTGCAAACGTGATTTTGCTCCGAAAAGTCAGTTTCAATACAGTTGCCTTAATTACATCACCCTGCAACGCATAATTGAGACTATTTCGGGACAAACTCTACGTAACTTTGCCAAAACCAACATTTTCGATGTACTTGGAATGAAGCATACCGATTACTGCCCAACAGGCGAAACATTAGCTCTCTGTGCACCGACAGAGAAACAAGCAGATGGTAGTGTACTGAAAGGTATTGTTCACGACCCACTGGCAAGGATAATGAATGGTGGCGTTTCGGGCAATGCAGGTGTTTTTTCTTCAGCCGATGACATCGCTATCCTTGCAGCCGCCCTGCTCAATGATGGAGAATATGGTGGTAAACGCATTCTCAGTCCGATGGCGGTAAAAACAATGCGTACCGTTCCCCGTGCCGTTGCAGAACTAGGCCGTACTCCCGGATGGGATGTATTTTCACCTTATGCATCAAACAATGGCGATCTTTTCGGACCTAACACCTTCGGGCATACAGGCTACACAGGAACATCTCTAATCATAGACCCAGACAGTAATACTGCCGTTATTCTACTGACTAATCGTGTTCATCCGGATGATAAAGGAGAAGTAGTAAGACTACGTGCTATTGTAGCAAATGCTGTGGCAGGAGCCATTTTGAAATAAAGAGATAGTATCTCTTTATTTCAAAATTATAAACTAATGTAACAACACTCTTAAGAGGTATCAATCAAGGTGTAGGAATTACAGGTTTGATATGACCATCCTCATCAAAGTCTAAACGATCCATACATACTTCCCTATGAAATCCGGCAGCATCTCCCATCTTAATACCATTTGGACGATTAAAACGATGGTAAACAATGTACCATTTATCTTTACCCGGAATTTCAAGAACGGAATTATGTCCTGTGCCATATATGCCTTTTTCCGGAGATTTTTGCAAAATAAGATTATTCTCAGGTATCGTAAGTGGTCCTAGAGGAGACGCAGATATTGCATACCTCACTCTGTAATTCTCACTGCGAGTATCATCCTCTGACCATAAGAAGTAATAAAGCCCCTTTCTGTAGAAAACATAAATACCCTCACGGAAAGTCGCATCAGGAGTCATCACTTTCATCGTATTCTTTTTAACAGAGCTCATATCTCTATTCAACTCAGCTACCGCCATATAACCATTTCCCCAGTACAAATAGCTTTTTCCTGTTTTCGGATCAGCAAATACATCAGGATCAATCTCCTGCCCACCTTTAACTCCCTCAGGTTTAAAATCTACGACAGGTTTACCAGAGTCTACAAAAGGACCTGCAGGATCATCTGACACAGCCATTCCTATTTTTTGAGCTGCAGAAAAATAATAGTAATATTTGTATTTCTGTTTTATCTTCTTTTCAATAATGCATGGAGCCCAAGCATTACGATTGCCCCACGATACATCTTTTTTTAGATCTAGAATCACTCCCTCATCTTTCCAGTCTTTCAAGTTTTCAGATGAAAATGTTTTGAAATAATATCCACCCCAGCCATCAAAACCATCGCTAGTAGGATAGAGGTAATATTTCTTTGTCTTGTTGGAATATAATATATCAGGATCGGCATAATACCCTTCCACTAGCGGATTATTGTTCGTCGGCATCTCAAATCCTTTGGGAATGCCCCACTTGCCGGTCAACCTTTTTAATTCACTACGCGTTACAGCTATCACGGAACCATGACGAGGGTGAAAATCCATTGTGACGTTTTGATCTATTACTTTGAAAGTATCCAAATCTTTACTTTCACAAAATTGATATTTACCCTTCATATAAACATCATACATGAGAATATAGGTATCGCTATTGATCAATTTAAACACGCCGGAACCTTCTACAGCATCACGAGTTTGCTGTTTATATCCAGGTTGTTCTATCCATTTTCCGGAGGCTAATGAATCTGTAATAGCCAGTCTAATGCCGTTTGAATTCCCTTCTGTTTTATAAAACAGATAGTAAAGTCCATTCTTATTGATGATATCACCATCGATACAGGATCTTTTGTTTTTAGGAATAAACAATCTTTTCGGCTCTCCTTCCAGATCCGTGAAATTTTTATTGGCGTAGGCATAGTATATAATATCAGGGCCATTGCCATGTTGCATCGACCAATATACCATGTATTTACCTGTTTGAGTATCATAAATGGTCTGAGGAGCCCATACTCGCTTCAAGTCCTCTTGCCCTTTGTATTTCTGCTGAATATTGATAACAGAAGATGTCCAATTAACCAAATCATTAGATCTAAGTAATACCATCGCACGATTCGAATCCCAGCCTTTAGACGAAGTCATATCGGTAACAACCATATAAAAGGTCTTGCCATCTTGGCAGCGAAGGATATGAGGATCGCGCACACCGCCCGTGGAACTGATTTCCTTCGAATCCAGAATCGGATTATTATTATTTAATGCCAGATAGTTATATCCATCTTGGCTAATAGCGTAACATACAGCTTCATCTTTCACACTATTTCCTTTGAAATAAGCAAAGAGGTAACCTACGTAATCTTTCTCTGCTGGTCCGGATTTGTAATCCTGAGCTTTAGCTGGAATAAGTATGAGTAGAAAAAGAAGAAAAAGATTGAATTGTTTTTTTAGTTGTTGCATATCCATAAATAGTTCTAATACTTATTTTAGTTTATAAGATTTCGTGCTTACATAAATTCGATAGTCTTTTATCATTCCGGGTTTATTTTGCTCTGCCCTAGGCAAGTATGAAAAACCTGAAATCAGAACATCTTCGCCAAGATCTATCACAATAGAATGAGGATATTTTGTTTTCTCCTTAGTATATTGGGTATGCCAGATTGTCGACTCCTGCAAATCAAAAATATTTGTAGCCAAGTTATTGGCTGCTTCTGTTTCTTCACTATCAGCATACACAATCTTCCAATGCTGGCGAGAGATTTTTTGTCCATTGGCACCAAGAATTTCCAATTCGGCAATAGCAGCATAATCACTTTCATTATAAGCGTTCAAAGCTTCAATGCAGAAATAACGTGCCGACAGTTGTTTTCCAAATTTCACTTGCTGCCATCCGTTACCTTCTCTGAAACTGCCTTCATAAGCAGGGATCTCGTCTTTCAAGTTCAATTTCTCATCCTGTTTGCGATGAGTTTGTGCACCGCTGCCGTCAAGAGCATCAAGTATCGGCTGACGAAGCCCTTTGAGAGTCTGCTTTGAAGGTGCCATATCCAATACAATCACTTCATTTTTGCCTTTCCTTAGCCAACAACCGGGTACATACAACGTTTGCTGGGGACCTATCTTCCAATAGCGTCCCATAGAATACCCATTTACCCAAACCAGTCCTTTTCCCCAACCAGTCATATCTAGAAAAGTATCACCAAGTTTATCAATCACGAAAAAGCCTTTAAAGTATGCAGGCATACCATCTGTTTTTATATTTTGTTCGTATTTCTTCTTACTTACAAAACTGTAATCAACCGGCAAATTATAAACGAACCAATCTTTCAAGTCTTTAAGTCCTGAAGCCGATTTCAGTTCCACCTTCTCTGTGATACCTTTCCAATCATAAATCCCTGCACCAAAGTTCATTCGCCCCATCGCTTCCACCAGAATATCCAATCGGGCTCCTTCTTTAACCGGAGGCAATTTTATCCTGTTTTCGCCTTTCAGACGATTCAATGTTCCAACTTTTTTTCCATCGATAAAGATCTGTGTCCAATCATGCGCTTCTGTAATAATAAGCATTTGTTCTTCAT